>Ga0315306_10000028_pt1 | contig 71753 bp, 70 predicted proteins | sample TDP1_MG_FD_203803 | JGI IMG/M metagenome (GOLD analysis project Ga0315306, IMG submission 203803) | Freshwater sediment microbial communities from Lake Towuti, South Sulawesi, Indonesia - TDP1 | ecosystem: Environmental > Aquatic > Freshwater > Lake > Sediment | place: Indonesia: South Sulawesi... | reverse complement strand
ACCTGCAGCGTGACGCTGGAGGAAAACGAGATGCTGATTGAACGGTTTCTGAAGTGGCGTTCAGAGTTTAGGCTGGTTGAGGCGGCTCCTCGCATAGGCTTGTCCGGGTTTAGAGGACAGGATAAGTGTCAGAGGCTCTATCCTCATCTTCACGGGTGCAACGGATTTTTCGTCGCAAAGCTTTTGAAAAGCGGTTAGCAGTGTAATGGTGAGGATGTGACCACTATGGTTGAGTACAGGCTGATTGGGAGAATAAACAGCGTCAACGGAGAGTGCACAGCCGGGCACAGGGTTGGAGAGGAGTTCGATCTCACCCTCCACTCCGCAGACGGAACAACGAGGAGGGCTCCTCCCATCTGCTGTTTCTTCTACGACACGCTGTTTCCATACCTGTCCACGATGCAGTTCGGCGGAGAGTTCCCGTGGGAAAAAGACAAAGAACGATTCCTCGTGGGCTGCCCAGACAACTACAAAGTGGTCATGGTGATAAAGAGGGTCAGGGTCTAGCCTTTCGGGCTTTCTCTATGTGACAGAGCGCTTCAAAAATCGTTTTCGCGGCTTGTATGGCTGTGACGTCATTGTCGTAGTGAGGCGCCACCTCGACCACGTCGAGGGCTACAACTCTTCGGTCGCAGACTCCGCTTAGAATTTCGTAGAACTCACTCGGGCACAACCCGTCGGGTTCTGGGTTCTGAACCGCGGGCGCAAAGCCTGGGTCAAGCACGTCTAAATCGATGGTTAAGTATGTTTTCTTGGCTTGAGACACTAGTCTGCGAACCCTATCCGCGGTTTTCTCTACGCCATCTCTCCTGATTTGTTGAACAGTGATGAATTGGATGCCCGCCTTCTTTGCATAGTCCAACTCTTCTTTGCACACAGCTCTGGTGCCTATCTCTATGATTTTGCTCGGGTGAACCTGCTCGTTGATTCGGCGCATGAACGTCGTGTGGGACGCGGTCAAGTTCATGTACTCGTTTCGCAGGTCAAGGTGGGCGTCGAAACTCAATATCGCAACTTTTTTGTTAAGGGCTCTGGTCAACCCTAAGGTGATGGTGTGTTCGCCGCCGATTATGACTAGGGTTTTCTCGGCGGCTATGATTTCCTTCGTTACTTGTTCGAGTCTTCTCAGTGTCTCTTCGACGTCGCTCGTAACGTGTAGGTCGCCCAAGTCGTGAATCCGCAGGTCTTCGATGTCTACTCCCGCCCGAAAACTGTAGGTCTCGATGTTCAAGGACGCCTCACGTATGGCTAAAGGACCAAATCTCGCTCCAGTCCGATACGTGCTGGTCACGTCGAAGGGCACACCCAAAACCACGTAGTCTGCCTCCTCAAACGTTTTCTGATAGCCGCTGAAAACTGCGGGCGGTGAGACAAAGAGTTCGCGATAGCTCATGTTGTCTTGTATTGAGACTGCAAACTCTAAATCCTTTTCGCTTACATAAGAATTTGGAGGCTTGAAGGCTGGATATTAAGGAGATGTTCGAGATCCAGAGAGACTTCGACCGAAAGATGGGCTGGAACCGATACGAGAAGTGTGAAACCCCCGAAGAAGTTCTCGATTTCGTGCAACACTTCGTTCTGGTCATGGTCGAAGAACTCGGAGAGTTCTCGAGAGCCAGAAAAGAATTCTTCAGAGACAAGAAAAGATTTGACCCAGACGCCTTGAAGCACGAACTCGTAGACATGTTTGTCTATCTCATGCAAGCTTGCATGGCTCTGAACATGGACTTAGAAGAAGAGTACAAGAGAAAAATGAGGAGCATCGAGCAAAGATTCTTGAAAAGGAGGCAGCCTTGAAGTCTGGTCTTGTTTCTGACAAACTATTTATTTCTCACTCTGTTATAGCATAGGGTCTAATGGTGCATTGGCATGGCGAAGACTCTCTCCAGGCTCAGAATCAATCGACTCGACACCCTATTACTCGCAATATTCTACGCAGTTGCAGGCGTTGGAAACACCTACATCTTGGTTCTATCGCTCTTCACCTTCGCTTTCATGCCAGCTGGAGCCTTCGCAGCCTTGAGCTTCATAGCAGCCTACGGCTTGTTTATAACAAAGAAATGGGCGGTCTGGATTGTGACAATCCTATTCTTCCCAGCAGCAACGTTCGGCGCCTTAACGCTCTATTTTTCAGTCAGATTCTACGGGTTTTATCCCTCGGTCGGAATTTTGCTGTTTCACTTGGCGTTTCTCTTCTATGTCGTCCTCTCTTTCATATCATTCGTCTACGTGGCTGCGAAGAAGAAAACCTTTCAGTAGGGCTCTAAGAGCCTACCTCACTTTCTCATAAGACTGCCTCTTGCCAGCGCTGAAACTGTTGAACATGCCGACGAACCAAGCCCCATAAAGCCTCAATCTACCCCACTTTCGAACCCTCCTCGGATGTTCCAAAACACAGTGGTCTAGCAGAAACAGATAGTTGCCAAACTTTCCAGCCCGTCTGACGAGGTCCTGTTCCTCGGCGACAATTATGTTTGGGTTGAAGCCGCCCACCGACTTGAAGACACTCCTTCTCACAGCCATGCAGTTGCCGTGAGCGCCACCCATGCCCAGCCGAGAAGAGATGTAGGTGGACACGTTAACGTATTCATACAACATTCTGTCGAGCAGGCTTCGGCTCTGGCAGACCTTTCGGCAACTAACCCCAACAACCCGTTCATCCCTTAGGACCTTGTCAAACTTCTTGAGAGTGTCAAGGGGCAGAAGGGTGTCAGCGTCTACAAAAACCAGAATTTCACCCTCGGCGCGGCTGGCTCCCTGATTTCGAGCGTCTCCCACCGAGCTGTCAGTGGTTGAGAGGATTTTGTCGGCGTGTCTCTGTGCCTTCCTGAGGGTTTCGTCCGTGCTCTTTCCATCCTTGACTATTATCTCGTAGTCTCTGAAGGTCTGTTTCTTTATGGATTGAAGAGTGGCGCCTATGTATCTGGCTTCGTTAAAGGTTGGAATCACTATGGAAAACTTCACCATGTCGACGACGCCTTACTTTCCAAAGCGCAGTCTGAGTTCGGTCTTGAGGGCTGAAGCGACTTCCTTGGTAGTGAGGTCTGAAGGACGGAAGGGCCTTCTCACGCTTCCAACCCTTTCGCCTAGAACGTGGATTTTTTTGAGGTCGAGTTCACCCATGCCCTGTCGGTGAGCCAGCCAGAGGGCTTTTGCTGCGTAGGGGTTGAACCCCATGATGTGGCAGCAGGCCGCGTCCACAGTTGCTGGGTTTTTGCCCGAGATCAGTAGGTTTAGGTTGACTGGGGTTCCTTGGGTTGGTCCCAAGCCCTCCATGCACGTTATCCCGTCCACTATGACTAGGTCTTGGCGTATGGTGCGGTTGAGATAGACAAGCACTTCGGCTAAGCTTTTGTGAAACCTCGACTTCTTGTCTGGAAGACACCCGAACATGTTCTTCATGGCAACTGACAGAAGCAGGGACGAGCGAACACACGTCTTCAACTTTGGCAGGTTGATGAGGAAGTCGGCTTTCAACACGGTCTTCGGAATCTTCAGCTCAAGCCCATCAACATCGTGCTCTTCAAAATCGTCTCGGCTCAGGTTGAAGAACTCTGCTTCGCACTTTCTAATCACATCTAGGGCGCCTGTGCCCCCCGCCTTCTTTTCAGCCGTCCCACTCATGGAGTCAGACTCCACCACCACAACATTGTTTGTCTTCCGCTTCGCCATCTTTAGAACAGCCTCCAGGATTCTAAGGTCAGTCGTGACCATGTTCTCGAGGTTCTTCGGATGGCAGATGTTCGGTTTGACGACGACCAAGTCGTTGGGCTCTACCTCTAAGCCCCCGAGCATATCAACCGATCTCTGAACAGTCTCGGCGACATCTTCTACAACCCTCAGTATCGCCACTGTTTGGTCTGTGGGGATGGGTGCGGAGGCTCTCCCTTCGAAGCAGGTCATGACTTGGCTGAGCGTACTGACCAGCTCTATCCCGTCGTCCACCGTTACTTGTGGCTGGACTCCCTTCTCCACGCAGTCGAGGAAGTGCCGGTGTTCGTTCTCGTATGAGGGGTGCCTGTTTCGGAAGACGTCCACGTATTGGCGTACTCCCTTGCCCATGTTCGTGGTGTGGGTTTCTCCGTCTTTAACCACTGTGAAGTTGTAGGGGGTCCTGAGCAAGTCCATCCTTATTTCACCTTCACCGCCAATGACATCAAGTCTCAGTGTCGGGACGAGTCCAGTCCATGCAGCCCCCATGCTGGCTTCGACATCGCCCATCAACTTGGCCTCGACTTCAACCGAGCTGACCGTTCCTCTTCCGTGGCCTGGTTCAACACACTCGATTGTGTCCAGTGGGCCGCCGGCTCTGTGGCACAAATAAATAACGTGGGGAAGCTGGTCCTCTATGACTCCGCCCTTAGCCTGTGTTCGGAAGTCGGTTTTCGCCCCGTAAAACCGCAGGTTTGAGAACGCTCTGCAGTGAATCTTGCGTGTCTTTCCGATTTCGCCTCTCTCGATTATTTTGAGGGCTTCGGTGAAGCACGGTGTGAATACGAAGTTGTGGGCTGGCATTAGGGTGAGTCGTTCTTGGCTCGCCTGCTGTTTCATTCTCAAAGCCTTCTTTATGGCTAAAGCCTCCTCCACAGTGGTTGCCAACGGTTTCTCGCAGAGAACGTGCTTGCCCCACTCGATGGAGTCCATGACTATTTGGAAGTGGTGCTGCGGCGGGGTGCAGACAAAAACAGCGTCTATATCCGCCTTAACTAGCATCTGCCTGTAGTCTATGTATCCCTCTTCAACGCCAAACCTCTCCTTGGTCTCTCGAAGTCTCTCTGGGTGTGTGTCTGCGACAGCCGCTAGGTCGTAGCCCTCTATCTTCTTGAGCGAGGGCAAGTGAACCGCGGTTGCGATTCTTCCGCACCCGACCAAGCCCACCTTCATGTGTATCGCTCCAACTGTGACTGTTTGAACAGCCTCACCGTTACCTCTTCTCCAGCGTCAATGAACTGTCGCCTCTCGTGGATTTCTATGAAGCCGTCAGCCTTCGCTAGGGTTGTTATCGCTCCCGACAGACCGAGAGGCACAGGCGAAACCATCAATCTGCCCGACTTGTCCTTTCTCAGGTTCACTGTGACGAAGGTTCTTCTGCCCCTAGCCGAAAAAATCTTTGCGGTTGCCACAGCCTTAACAATCTCGGGGGCTTCTTCTCTTCCGCCACTGAGGGCGATTATGGCTGGGCGAACAAACAAGTGGAAGGCTAGGAGGGCTGAGGCTGGATGACCTGGCAGGGAGAAAACGGGCTTTCCGTCAACTACGGCGATTGTGGTGGGTTTTCCAGGCTTTATAGCCATTCCATAAACGACTACGCCTGGTTTGCCTAGAGTGTTCAAAACCTTTGGGATTACGTCTGTGGGTCCAACCGAGACCCCTCCAGAGGTTATGACAACATCGGCTGAGTGCAGAGCCTCCCGTAGGGCTGCTTTCATCTGGCGTGTCTCGTCTTGGACGATTCCCATGTTGACGGGCTCGCCGCCGCACTCTGACACCGCCGCGCTCAGGGCGTGGGCGTTGATGTCGTAGATTTTTCCGTCTGACAATGGTCTGCCTGGCTCAACGACCTCGGCGCCAGTTGAGAGAACAGCGACCTTAGGGCGTTTGTGCACGTTGACCTTGGCGATTCCCAGGGCTGCGAGAACCCCTATCTCTCTGGAAGACAACCTCTGTCCCTTCTTGAGCAATGGTTCGCCTCGGCGTATGTCGGAGCCCGCGTTCATGACGTTTTCTCCCTTCGAAACAGACTCGTGAATATGAACGGTGTCACCCTTTCTCACGGTGTTTTCCACCATGACAACCGAGTCGGCGCCGCTGGGCAGTGGCGCGCCAGTAGCTATCTCGGCTGCTGTTTTCTTCTCAACTTTGATTGCTGGCTTTTCTCCCACGTTTACTCGCCCACAGATTCTCAGTCTTGCGGGGCGGGCTTCATCGGCGCCGAAGGTGTCTTCTGCTTTCACAGCGTAGCCGTCCACGGTTGAGCGGTTGAAGCGCGGAACATCCATGGAGGCTGCGATGTCTTCTGCCAAGATGCGGTTGAGTGCCTCAGACAGCGAAACCAGTTCTTTTCCAACTGGCTTTGGGGTGTAGCTCTTCTCCAGGAGTTGTTTCGCCTCTTCTATCGATGGGAGTTTTCTAAACACGCGCTCTTTCTCCTATCTTGTCGAAGAGGCGGACCACCACGGTTTCTCCTTCTTCTAAGCCCTCTCTATCCTCTGGGATAACCACGTAGCCGTTAGCCCTTGTCATGCTCGTGAGCAGCCCCGAGCCTCTGGTCCGTATAGGCTCAGCCAAAAACTCGTTCTCCTCATCCTTGAAGGCGTAAACTCTCAAATAGACCTGGCGCCCGAGCACGCCTGCCACTCGACGCGTCAGTCTAGCCCTAAGCATGGGTCTGGGTTCGCTCTCAATGCCCAGCAACTTCAAGATGACAGGGCGGGCGAAAACCTCGAAGCCGAACATAGCCGCCACGGGATAACCTGACAACACGAAGACTGGCTTCTCTTTGACAACGGCTAGAGCTGTTGGCATGGCTGGGCGCATAGCCACGCCGTGCACGACGACGCCTGGCTTGCCTAGTTTGTTGATGGCTGATGGAACCAAGTCTGCTGCTCCGACGCTTGTTCCACCCGTTGTTATTATTGCGTCGACTTTTTCTGAGCCCTCTTGAATCCTAGTGGCGATTTCGTCGGTGTCGTCCTTGGCTATGCCGAGGTTCACGGGTTCAGCGCCGAGTTCTCTGCACAGAGATGAGAGGATGAGCTTGTTCGAGTCGATTATTTGGTTTGGCTCGGGCGTTTCACCCATTGGCACGAGTTCGCTTCCCGTGGATAATATCGCAACCTTGGGCTTCTCCACAACTTTGACGTGAGTCATGCCCAGCCCAGCCAACAAGCCAAGATGATGCGGTTGCAGCCTTACGCCAGATTCCACCACAGTCTCGTCCTTGTGAACGTCTTCACCCTTTTTTGAGACGTTTTCACCTGGCGTCACCGTAGCCAACACTTCAATCCCGTGTTTGACCTCCTTGGTGCGCTCAAGCATAACCACGGCGTCTGCACCCTTGGGAAGAGCGTTGCCAGTCCACACGGGTTTCGCCTCGCCTTGTCTAGCCAAATCTCTTCTCGGCAACAGTAGAGCCTTCGGCTTAAACTGAGACGCTTCAAACGTGTCTTGGGCTCTGACTGCATAGCCGTCTACGGCTGAGCGGTCGAAGGGAGGCAGGTCAGCAGGCGCCAAAATGTTCTCGGCTGTGACTCGTCCGAGCGCCTCTTCAACCTCAGCGCTAACAGCCTTCAACCTCTTCAACTTGAGCGTCTCGACGAAAACCGATAACGCCTCGTCCACGGGTGTTATCCTTTCAAACCCCTTGAGCCTAGCCAAGCCCAAACCGCCACAGCCACAAGACACAATGATAGAAACACCCCAAAATTTAAACTATCACACAAAAACCCTCTTAAGACAACAAACGCAATCACACATCAGAACAAACTCAAAGAAACACAGCTCTCACGTGCTGATTTTGCGCAGACCCAACAGCGCCCATTTCAGGCTTAGACCCGCCTACAGCACCCGAATCACGCTCCTTTTCACCCACCTATTCGACCCCCCTCCCCCTAACACAGAATTTATTTTTCATCTTCCACTCCCCACGGCAACATTCTCCTCAACATTCCTCTCCCTACGTATAGGGTCTCACACGCGCGAGCCCTCCAAAACATGACCAACAAACTCGTCTGGCTTGAACTGAAAAACACCCCTAGCGTGGTAAGCAAACGAGCGTGCAACTAAGACCTTCAGAATCCTCTGAGGATTAAGCCGTTGCTCCAGCAAAACCTCAAGAGCATGAACATAGTTTCGATTGAGCTCCCTCACAGCCAACCGCTGCTGCTTCTGCGACAACTCATAATCCTTACACTCCACAAGATAAGCCAACGCCATATCAGGCTTGACAGCCAAAACATCACAGTGATTCCTGCGAGTAAAAACAATGTAACCCCTCCTCCTAAAAGCCTCAGCCACCTGGTCCTCCAAAACAACTCCCCCCATCTTCACCACGCCTCCAGTTTTTCCTCCTTTACTCTTCAAATTCCAAATGACAACTTAACCTTCATGAACTGCTAATTCATAAAAGTTTGGAAGCCGCGAAATTCAACAATACAGCTTGACAACATCTGTGTCCAAGAAACGTTTTTAAAACACGAAAAACCTTCCTTAAAAAGAAGAAAGTGTGATGCAATGCCTCAAACAAAGCGCATTATACATTGCCCCGGATGCGGCTTCACCTTCGACATAAGCTACGGCAGAACCTTCGCCTGCGGAGGCTGCCCCTCTCTCGTTCAATGCGGCATGGCAAAATGCCCCAAGTGCGGACACGAGTTCCCACTACCAGGCCACTACGGCGAAACCTACAGGAAATACACCCAAAAATTCTAACGCTCCCCACAGAGAGAGCATTTTAAAGTCACTCAACCAAATACTCTAAGCCTTGAGGATAGACCGTTGACCAACCCCCGCTTGGTCGTCTTTGACGTCGAGGGAGTGCTACTGCCAAAAAGGAGATATCTGCTCTTTGAGGCATCAGAAAAACTGGGCTTCTGGAATTTCCTAAAAATACTCTCAACAGGACTCTTATACGAGATAGGACTGATGTCGCTGGAGAAAGCCCTCAGACGCATCTTTCTGCTCCTATACGGACTCACAGTAAACGAACTCCTGCAACTCTACAAGAAAATCCCCATAATCTCCGGGACGACCGAGACCTTCGCCAAGCTAAAGAGAGCAGAGTGCAAAACCGCACTCATAAGCTCAGGGCTTCCCCAGCCCTTCGTCGAAGACCTAGCGTCACGACTGAACGCCGACTACGCATACGGTTTGGAACTAAAGACCGAAAAAGACCGCCTAACAGGCGAAATCAGCGGCGACGTGATCAAACACAACGGTAAGGCTTTGGTTTTGGAGAGAATTCTGAACAAAGAAAGTATAAAACCCCGAGATTGCGCTCTAGTTGCAGACGACAGAAACAACCTCCCCATGTTTCGGTTATGCGCACTAAGAATAGGCTACAACCCCGATTTTCTCTTGAGTGCAAAGTCCGATGTAGTCGTTAAAGGCGACCTATCAGAAGTTCTGCCATTCCTGAAACAAGACCGCAGAGGAATCAAACGCGCAGGCATCTCCAAGAGAACACTCATACGAGAAATAATTCACGTTAGCGGTTTCTTTATACCTCTCATATCTTCTCACATACTTACCCCATACCTAGCCGCGTTTCTGATCTTCCTAACAACACTGGTTTACGCGGCTTCAGAATTCGCACGCATCAAAGGCATCAATTTTCCTGTCACGTCAACGATAACCAGGAACGCCGCAACCAGTCCAGAAATCCACGAATTCGTTACCGCTCCTATTTTTTTCGCGCTGGGCATAGCGCTCGCCCTCATTCTCTTCCCTCAACCCATCAGCTACGCCTCCGTCTCTATAGCAGCCCTCGGCGACGGATTTGCCGCCCTCTTTGGTAAAACTTTGGGAAGGAACATCATTCCCTTCAACAGGGGAAAGCACCTGGAAGGGTCCTTACTCGGCTTCTCCATCGCTTTCTTAGGCGCTTCACTCTACGTTACTCCACTTAAGGCTCTGGTTGCGGCAGCCCTTGGAATGCTTGTAGAAGCGGTCCCCTTGCCCATAAGCGACAACCTAACGGTGCCATTGGCATCAGGGTTGATGCTGCTGGCTCTTCCCTAAAAACACAAGCGCTTTGTCAACCTGTTATGTCAGATTTTTGTACGAATCTCAAATTGGCAGTATTCGTCTCCGACAGCGAGGCACTTAACTTCAACCGCTTCAACCGGTTTGCCAAACACCTTGGTCATAACTCCAGCGATGTAACCCCGCGTCCAATTACACGCCCTTTCAGGTTTCTTCCGCCAGGCAGCCGCTTCAAAACAGTCTCTTACCACAATGGTTCCGATTGAATGTTGAGAGTTTAGGTTGGACACCTCCATTATTCCCCAACCGGTCGCTTTGCCCGCTTGATTTGCGGCTAAGGCTAGGTCGGTGCCCCTAACGTTATATAACTCGCTCAATCGAGTGGCAACATACTCGCCCACTCTTTTTCCGGACTCGTAAAGCACGGTCGCGAGTCCAGAAGGCGCCAATATCTTTTCGAAATTGCTCCACATTGCCCAAAACATTCCGATAGGAATAATGACAGCCCTCGTTTCACCATGTAACAAGGGGAAATGCAAACTCTCAAAGGGCACCGGTTTTGGTTCCTCGAGTCGAACATCTTCGACCACTTCTAGGCTTCGCAGTTTCTTCTCCAACTCTGGAATGCCTTGCGTTGCTCTCGAAACATCGATAAAGGATGTCCAGGCGCCTACACCGCTTCTGTCTGGTAGATAGAACAACGAGCTTGTCTTTATGTTAACGTTGGCTTCAGCCAGAACATTGGCTACCTTGGCTAAGGCTCCTTTTGTGTCCCTTACGATTACGCACACTTCCCAGATTTCTTCGCCTGGCATCACTTCTTCTACTGAGAAGACTCTCTTAGGAATCTTTGCGGACACTGCCTTTGTCACCGTGCTCCAATTTCTTTAAGTATGTGTTTACGATACAGATTTAAGGCTTGATAATTGCAAATAATGACTGCCACTATGGTTTCCTAGGATGGAAAACTGCATCTCTGGTAAGATTGGCTTGGGAGGCTGTGGAACAATGACCTCATCATCCGGAAGGAGTTGGAAACACCTGAGCCTCAGATGGACTGCTCCGAGAGGCTTCTGGGCTTTCTTACTGTTTCTTTTGTTGGCGTTTCTCTCTGAGTACGCCCTGATCTCTTCCTTTCAGTCTGTAGGGTTGAGGGACCAGAACGTGTTGTCTCGGACTTTTCAGATCCCTTCGACAAGCTGGTCTTTCAAGTTGGGTGTCAGCCCGTTGTTTCACCTGCTGCCCTTGAGCATTGTGATTGTTTTGACTTCTTGTTGGGCTTACCTCAGTAGGCGTGTGGCTGTGTCGCCTTGGAGAGCAGAACCTTTGGCACGTAAACCTTTGCCGATTCTGCGGGAGAAGGAAGGGCGTAGGTTAAGGCGGTTAAAGCTCTTCGTTAGGAGGGTTGAGAGGAGAGTACAGAGGGCGACTCGAAAAGTTAAGGCAGCTCTCTATCGAATTCGAGGCGTATCATATGTTTCGAGGCATCTGTTTATTTCCAGAGCAGCCGTTAGAAGTGCAGTGATTGTTTTAGCTGTTTTCTTTTCGGTCTTTCTTCTTCTTCATGTTAATGTTTTTCCTCGGTTGCTTCATGATGTGGTTGTTGAGTTTTATCGGAGGCACCCTTCGTTTCTTGGGTTTGTTGTGGGAACCCGTGAGGTGGCGAGAGGGATTGGTGGTGCGTTTTCGCCGGTTGGGTGGTTGGGTTCGGCTGTTAACAGTGAGTTATTGGCTTGGGCGCCCGTTTTCAGGCACGCCTTTGACGGTGTTGGGATGTCTCTGGTGGAGCCTTTGACGAGGCTGGATGTTGCTGCGAAGTACATTCTTGTTCAGAACGTTGCCGCTTGGGTTTCGGTTTTCCTCGCTGTGATTTACGGGGAATACGTGTCTCATCCCCATAGGCGCGCTGGGGCAAAATAGAAAATTTCTTTTAACTTGGCAATGGTCTAAATTGTGCTCTGTAAGGAGCGTGCATGATGTGGCGGATAGACCGAGGTTTGGTCCTGCTGGCATGCCTTCGGGCTTTAAGGCGCTGAAGCGTCCTGTCAGTGAGATGCCACTGTACCTACGTGGTGAGGGGCTCGACGCCTTTGAGTATCAGATGGTTCGTTGGGGTCCGAAGCCTCAGATCAGGAGGGAGGAGGCTGAGAGGTTGAGTGGGAATGCTGGGCGGGAGGATGTCTGGTTGACGGCTCACGGCTCTTATTTCGTTAATCTAACGGCTGATGGGGAGGTTTTGGAGGCCAGTAAGAGGCGTCTGCTCGCTTGTGTTGAGGGCGCGAATTGGATGGGTGCGCGCATAGTGGTTTTTCATCCTGGTTTTTATGCTGGTAGGTCGCCTCAGAGGGTTTTTGAGGTGTGTGAGCGCGCGATGAGGGAGGTTGTTGAATCTATGAGGTCGTTGGGTTTGAGTGGAGTTTGTCTTGCGCCTGAGACTATGGGTAAGCCTTCTCAGTTTGGGAGCTTGGACGAGGTTTTGGGTCTGTGTGAACGTGTGGATTTGACTGTGCCCAACATTGATTGGGCGCACCTGCACGCTCGTGAGGGAGGTAGGTTTAGGGCGGCGGATGATTTTCGGAGGGTTTTGGATGAGGTTGAGAGGCGTTTGGGTTCGGGGGTGTTGAAGAACTTGTATTGTCATTTTAGTCACATTGAGTTTACTGATAAGGGTGAGAAGCGCCATGTGAATTTGGATGTGGCTGGTTCTGGTCCTGATTTTGAGTTGTTGGCGGATTTGTTTGTTGAGTTGAGTTTGAATCCAGTTGTCTGTTGTGAGACGCCGAGTTTGGACGTGGACGCTCAGAAGCTACGAGACATCGTGTATGAGAAATTGAAGACTAAAGGGTAGAATGTAGGCTATTGTTTATGTTCTTGCCGCGTGCATGTGTGAGACCCCCTGTACCGGGAGGGGGGATGTTGAGAATGCTATCCGTGGAGTTTGAGAAGTGAAAATAAATTTTCTAGCTAGGCTAAGGGGGGTGTAATAGGCGAGCCGAACAGCGTTTGCTTTGGGCGTTAAGTTTGGAGTGGGGTTGGATTCGGCTTCTGTTTGGAGTGCGCAAAATCACGCGAAGACTTCGTGGTAGGTTGCAGATGGGTCGAATCATAGGGGAAGTGATAAAAACTTCGGTGGGAGATTTTGTTTGCGAGAGGAGTGAGTGGCGGAGTGTATGATGTGGTCATTGTTGGTTCGGGTCCAGCGGGATTAACCGCAGCCATTTACACGAGCAGAGCCAGGCTGGCGACGCTTGTGGTTGCTGGAACGGTTTGGGGTGGGCAACTCATGCTGACCAAGGAGGTTGAGAACTTTCCGGGCTTTCCTCAGGGTGTTTTGGGTCCAGATCTTATGGCTAACATGCGGGTGCAGGCTGAGCGCTTTGGCGCCAAGATACTCTTTGAAGATGTTACGTCCGTGGATTTTTCGTCTCAGCCTTTCGAGGTGCGCGTGGACGACAGAGTTTATGAGGCGAGCGCGGTGATTGTTGCGACTGGGGCATCCGCAAAGTGGCTTGGTCTGGAGTCCGAGGCGAGGCTTAGGGGAAGAGGAGTATCCACATGTGCCACTTGCGACGCTCCCTTCTTCAAGGATAAGAGGGCTGTGGTTGTGGGTGGAGGCGACACAGCAATGGACGAGGCGCTCGCTCTCTCAGACTACGCCCGAGAAGTAATAATCGTTCACAGAAGAGACAGGCTCAGGGCGAGCGAGTTCCTCCAAGAGCAGGTGCTCAAGAACAAGAAAATCAGTTTTGTCTGGAACAGTGTTGTGCAGGAGATTTTGGGTAAGGATAGGGTTGAGGGAGTCAGGTTGAAGAATGTGAAGACGGGTGTGGGGTCCCAACTTGCGTGTGACGCCGTGTTTGTGGCTGTTGGCGCGAAGCCTAAAACAGACATCTTTAGGGGTCAGTTGGAGATGGATGAGAAGGGGTACATAATCGCGAGGGAGCAGACGAAGACCAGCGTTGAGGGGGTGTTCGTGGCTGGAGACGCCCAAGACCCAAGGTATCGGCAAGCCATAACAGCCGCAGGCGCGGGTTGTAAAGCTGCCCTGGACGCTAAGAAGTATCTAGAAGAGCATCCTCTTGCGCGTGTGTGAGACCCCTCTACCTAGAGAGAGGGGTATGTTGAGTAAGGATGTGTCTTGCGTATGTGTGTGCGCATGAGCCTAGAGCCCCCTCTATTATGATTCAAGTATGCTGCAAATATGTTTGTTGAGACGGGTTGAGGGGTGTTGAGTGAAGTTGAGACGGAAGGGTTGTTGGGTTTTCGCCCTATGTAGTGTCTTGACTTGTATAGTTGTGGGCTAGTTTAGTGAGTATAGCTGTGTAGTCTATGTCGTATAGGGCGTGGGGGTTATCTAAAAGCTGTTTTGTGCTAGGGTTATGTGCTTGTGCGTTCGCCTTAGACGCTTAGGTAGGTGCCCCAGCTCTTGATGGGCACGTCGATGGCTCCACCGCTGGAGAGGCTCTTACCCACACTGGCATCAAACCACTCAACGCGGACGAGGTCACTGAGCTGAGCACTCTGAATCTGCTTAAGACTAGTTTATTCATGGTTCACTCAAGAGAAAACCAGCGAACAACAATTGTAAGGGGAATGAATTACCAATTCACAAATTCTCAATAGGTCAAGTTAACATCTCACGATAGTCCAGCATCCGCAGAAAGAATCAAGTACTAGATTATGATTAACTAAAGGGTGTTCTCGGCGGCGAGGTCAAGCGTGGATAGCCGCCACACACGCATGTGCGCTTCATGCGCCCCGGCGGCATCGCTTGCCCCTCACCTTTACCGATAATCACTCTTCTGGCCGCAATTCTCTTACTTGTGACGGAGTCTCTCCTAGTTTTTTTCAAACTCTGTTTGTATCCGAGCCCGGGACAAACCATACTTTTCAGCATACCGTTTCATTGTAATTTCCCCAGTGGTTGTTAGGGAAAATTTTCCATCATCAAGATTTCTCTTGATCGGGTTTGGGCTCCATCCTTCTCTTAGCATGTTATAGCAAGCCTGATAGGCGATGCCCTCGTTGAAACCGGTTAGTTGTGCAAGTTCCGCAGCTGAAAGAGGTTTATTAGCCTTGAATAGGGCTTCGAGGATAGGCGCGTAGCGATTTGAACTCTTGATTCTTCCACACAATTCATCGATTTTTGAATAGGCATTGAGCAAGTCGCTAATCTTAAGTCTCAACGCGGCGACAGACTGGACCACGTCGTTCATAGCCTTGTCTGCCGAAGTGGCGTTGACGACTATCTCGTCGGGATAGTAAGTTGCTCCTTCGAAACTTAACGGGTAAGAAGAATCCAGTAGATCGCAGAGAGTTTGCAGGGTTTCCTTTGTAAAAGCAATTCCTTCAATCGCCTTGAATTTCGTGACTGGGCCATTCACCGAAGAATTGTGGGGATCAATTGGAAAGGGCAAATCCTTGAACTTTTGGAGAATGTCAGTTCTCGCACTATTGATTGTATTAGACAGGTTTTCAAGTTGGGTTGTTGTTTGCTGCAGTTTTTCAGACACTTCGTCAACTTCGGTCGTTTTGGGCGGCGCAAGTAGAACAACTTCCAGAAACTTGTCTTTCTTTTTCTGTTTTTCTTCTGCTTCTTTCTTCTCAATCTCCAGCGCCTCTCTCCATGTCTTCAACTTCTCATATTCTTGTTTTGTGTTTACATAGAAGTCGCACATTCTGTTTAGTTCGTCCATGTTTTTCCTGACTTTTTCGACTAAACTCTGCTCTAGCATTTCATTCACCTTTGTCTAAAAGCACTTTTTCCATGAAGTTTTGAAGCGCTGTTTGAGAGGGTTTCCTTGCTTTCTCTCTAGGTTGTCGTTCCTCCATCTGGCCGCCTGAAATCTGTTCACGGTCTTCCACTTTTTCGTCCGGAATACCGCATGTCTTTTTATATGAAGCCCAAACAAGTCTTCCATAAACCGTCAGTTGGAAGTTGCCTTTCCCATCTCCTGTGACAACAGGCGGTTTTGAACGAGATTCTAGCTGGCTGTAAAAGGTTCTGGCATTCTTCTGGTCAGTCTCACTTGTATATCCAAAATTTTCATAGGTATTCCGAAGTGAGATAGTGCCCCTTTGACCTAGAAATTCCCATAAAGGCTTGTACTTACTCACTTTAAGAGAGTCGATGATTTTCTTCATTTCGTCAGTTATTTTTCCGAGCATGACTGATCCAAGAGACCAAAATGACTGCACTGAGTTCACAAAGCTATCTGTAGCTTCTTCAACCGTGGATTTTCCTTTAACAACGATCTTGTTGGTGTAAAAAACCACATAGTCTATAATGAGTTGTTGCTTCATGTTAAAGGCGAGTTTGAGATAATCAATTGCATTGTCGTACACGCCTTCTTCAAAACTGAAAGTGGCATTCCCATCCGAGATTTCTGGGTTTGGGTCTTTGATGGGGAACGTCAACTCGGAAATACCTTCTGCAATTTGCTTTTCAAGTTCCCTTTCCTCAGTCGCGAGCTTGGTGATTTCAGATTCGATCCCTTTAATTCGAGTTTCCTCGGTTGCGTCTCTGATATCAAAGGATTTCCCAGTAACTAAAGACAGTTTCTTCAGTCGTTCAGACTCCTTACTTCTTTCGCTAACAGATTTCTTGATTTTTTCCTGTTCCGTCTGTTTTTCCTTTTGCTTTTCTCGAACAGCATTCAAACTTTGAACGAGTGAGTCCAAGTCGCGGAGGTTCAATTCATTTGCCTCCTTGTCAATTTCTCTGTTGTAAGTGCACGTATATATAGGTTTGCCCAGTTTACATACATACACACATACATACAGCAACAACCATATAAGACTTCTCCCTAAATTATTAATGCACCATAGAAAGAACGGTAGTGGGGTTTCGCAGTGCTCGAATCTAACAAGGAGTCAATTTATGCTGATATGTCTAAGTCTGAGAAAGAAGTTGCAACCTATCTGAAGGAATTAGGCTTATGGTGGATTTTTGAGTCTCCCATATTCGTGTACGATGAGAAGGGTAGACCGCGCGTTTGGACCCCTGACTTCTGCATTCCAAAATTGGGCATGCACATAGAGGTCTGCGGCTCAGAGAAATACGACTACGAATACAGAGACCGCACCTACAAAAAGAACGGATACAACGTTATCTTCGTCCACGCCTACAAACACCAGAAAGAATGGAAGAAATACCTAGTCAAGAGGATAATGGAGATTGAGAAGCAGAGACACGACGAAGTCATGAAAATGATAGGCAACAGAATCGCATAATCGAAGACAAAGTAGTTATATGAATTTTATACGGACAATTTCACTTCTCAAAATCCTTCAAAATCTTTTCAAACATAGGCTTTAGCTTAGGAACATCCTTTTCGACAGTGTTCCAAACTCTTCTCAAATCAACTCCAAAATATTCATGAATCAGTTTGTCTCTCATCCCCGCCATCAGTTTCCAAGGTATCTTCGGATAGCGTTTCTTCACTCTGTCCGGTATCTTCTTCACCGCCTCTCCAATAATCTCTACAGCCCTCGTAACAGCGTAGACAGTCTTCCTATCTTTTACAAAGTCATCGTATTCTATGCCTTCAACAAACCTCATAGCATCATCCATAGCCTCAACAACATCCTCGACATAATCCAGAAATTCTTCCTTCATACGTTCACAACTTCTTCCAAAATACGTTTCCCAATCCTAGGCTTCAGAGCACTTTTCTCAACCAAATCCACCTTAACTCCTAACGCTTCACTCAAATAATTCTCCAACCCAACAAGATCCAAGAGACTCAAGCCCGCCGACTCCTCAAACTCAACCAAAACATCAAGGTCACTTCCCCTCTTCGCTTCACCTCTAAGGTAAGAACCGAAAACACCAATAGACGTCACCTTAAACTCCTCCTTCAACGAAGGCTTTAACTCTGCCAGCCTCTTCTTAATTTCCTCAATCCTCTTCATCACAGCCCTCTCCGTTTACATTATGTTATACATTTCTTAAACTCAAATCCTTTTGCCTCCAACCCAACGGAAGTCGATGAGCAACGACACGACGAAGTTAACTTCGTAAATAAGGTGGTGCAAAACAGTTTATTAGTGTATGTTGCCAATTTGTGAAGAGGCTAACAGACAATCTTACCCTTCATAGTGGAGGAGGAAGGCTGGAGTGCCTGTGCGTCAACCCATCGTGTGCGTCCTCGGACACATAGACACTGGAAAGACCCTCCTCCTCGACAACATACGAAAGAGCAGCGTCCAAGCCCGCGAGGCAGGAGGCATAACCCAACACATAGGCGCCAGCTTCTTCCCAGTCAAGACACTCTCACAGCTCTGCCGCCCCCTCCTAAAAAAGCTGAAGAGCAGAGTGACCATACCAGGACTGCTTGTCATCGACACGCCTGGGCACGAGGCCTTCGCCAACCTCAGAAAACGAGGCGGAGCAGCAGCCGACATCGCAATACTCGTCATCGACATCTTGAAGGGCTTCGAGGCGCAGACCTACGAGTGCCTCGACATCCTTCGGACTAGAAAAACCCCCTTCCTAGTCGCAGCCAACAAGATCGACCGCATACCAGGCTGGGTGTCCAAACCCGACCAGCCCCTCCTGGTCTCCTGTGAGAGTCAAGACCAGTACGTGCTCAAGGACGTGGACGAACACCTCTACACGATCATGGGCACATTCTCTCAGGAGGGCTTCAGAGCCGACCGCTTCGACAAGATAACAGACTTCACCCGAACAATAGCCATAACTCCAACGAGCGCAAAGACCGGAGAGGGCATACCTGAACTCCTCGCGGTTCTCATAGGCTTGACCCAACAATACCTGCGCTCTCAACTCAGAGTCACAAGGGGACCAGCCAAGGGCACGGTCCTAGAGGTCAAAGAAGAACCAGGCCTAGGCGTGACGATAAACGCCATAATCTACGACGGAGTGCTCCAGAAGGGCGACACCATAATAGTCGGCGGAAAAGAAAAACCGATAGAGACAAAGGTCCGCGCCGTTCTGTTGCCGAAACCCCTAGACGAAATCCGCGACCCGAGAGACAAATTCTCCTCGGTTGAATCGGTTTCAGCCGCTGCTGGAGTGAAAATTGCCGCACCAGACCTCGAAACAGCCCTCGCAGGCGCACCCCTCTACGCCGTCCCGCCTGAGGAGAGCCCCGAGAACTACGTCAAGATGGTTTCGGAAGAGGTGGAGAAACTCAGAATCACAACCGACATAGAGGGTGTGGTCCTAAAAACCGACGCCCTGGGCTCACTCGAAGCCATAGCCGAGATTCTGAAGCGCGAAAACGTGCCCATACGCCTCGCAGACGTGGGCGACGTCTCAAAGCGCGACGTGATCGAAGCCTCGGTGGTCAAGGAACACGAGCCTCTGTACGGCGCCATCCTAGCCTTCAACGTCAAAACACTGCCAGACGCGCAGGAGGAAGCCCAAAACAGGGGCGTGCCACTATTCAAGCGAGACATAATCTACAACCTCATCGACGACTACACGCAGTGGCTGAGAACCGAGCAGGACAAGCGCCTCCTGACAGAATTCGAGAAAATGACAAAGCCAGGAAAGATACGCATAATGACGGGCTACGTCTTCCGCCGAGCTCACCCAGCCATAATAGGAGTCGAAGTCCTGGCGGGTCAGATAAAGCCCAAGTACCCGCTCATAACCAAGGACGCGAACGACATCGGAGAGATCATGCAAATCCAGGAAAAGGGGCAGTCTATCTCCGAAGCCAAGCAGGGCATGCAGGTGGCGATATCGCTGGAGAAGCCAATCGTGGGGCGTCACATAAACGAGGGCGACATCCTGTACGTAAAAATTCCCGAGGAGCAGGCGAAAACTCTGCATGTGAGGCATCAGACAAGACTGACGCCTGACGAAATCGACGCGTTGAACGAGCTCACAAACGCGATGAGAGAGAAGGTTCCGTTTTGGGCGGCGTGAAGACGCACGCGCTGGAGAGATTCAACGTTCATATAGTTTATTAAGTCTTCTGATACACTAATCTTATGAGAAATGACGCGCCAACATACTAGAAGAGACGCTAGATTCCCCTGGGAAAGCCCGAAGACAGGCTGATGAAAATGGAATTAGAGCCAAAGGCATTGCAGGGAAAGAAACCGTCTGTCTACAGGGAAGTCTATCCCATCCAAGAACCCTATATCTACGCGGCGGTGGTCAGGGACCCTCTCTCCCAGAAAACCCTCTATGAGGTTATTGAACCAACGCTTCTGAGGGAGGAGGAGGTCTATCTAAGCGAGATAAAATCGCTCCTCATGGAGGAGGTTGACGTCAGCGTCAGGGAACTCGAAACAAGGGAGAAGGCTGAGCAGTACCTGAAGCACAAGGTTGAAGAGGTCATCAAGAATTATCGCCTAAAGATTCCAGCCGAAGCCGTCAACAAACTCATGTACTACATTATTCGAGATTTCATTGGGTATGGGAAAATAGACGCGCTGATGAAGGACCACTTGATTGAAGACATATCGGCGGACGGCGTTAACATTCCGATTTATGTCTGGCATCGAGAATACGAGTCTCTGCCCACAAACATCGTCTACAAGACCGCGGAGGAGCTCAACTCCTTCATTGTCAGGTTGGCTTTTCTCGCGGGGAAGCAGATCTCCATCGCTTCGCCAATGTTGGACGCTTCTCTCCCAGATGGCAGTCGTGTCCAGTTGACCTATGGGAGCGAGATAACTCGGAGGGGCTCAACCTTTACGGTCCGTCGGTTTCGCGTTGACCCACTAACCATTTCTGACATGATATCCTTCGGCACATTGTCCTCTGAGATGGCTGCCTACTTATGGTATGTCATAGAGAACAGAGCCTCGGTTCTTGTGGCTGGCGGCGTGGCTACTGGAAAGACCACGATGCTCAACTGCTTGTCAATGTTCATCAAGCCTGAGTTCAAGGTTGTTAGTGTCGAGGACACCGCTGAACTCAACTTGCCACACGAGAACTGGATTCCCTCGGTTGTGCGGACTGGAGCGTCTGAGGGCAAAGAGGTCGGCGCAATCACTCTGTTTGACCTCTTGAAGGCGGCGGTCAGGCAGAGACCAGACTACATAATCGTGGGTGAGGTGCGAGGTGAAGAGACCTACACTCTGTTTCAGGCGATGGCCACTGGGCATCTGGGCATGAGCACCGTCCACGCTGAGTCTGTTGAGGCTGCTCTCCAACGATTAGAGTCTGAACCCATGAACATACCGAGGCAGTTGCTCACCATGATTGACGCCATGATGGTTCAGGCGCGTATCGAGATTGACGGAAAACCAGTCAGAAGAGCCTTAACGGTGACTGAGGTAACGGGTCTGGAGCCTAAGTCAAAGGAACTCTTGACCAACGATGTTTACCGTTGGGACCCCAAGTCTGACAGCTTCGAATCCGTGGGACGCAGCTACATCTTAGAGAGAATAAGGAAGAAGAATGGTCTGGCTAAGGAAGAGGTTGAGGAAGAGGTTCTTCGCAGAAAGACCGTGCTCGAGTGGATGGTGAAAAACAACATTCGAAGGTACACGGACGTAGCCAACGTTATTCGCGAATACTACGCAGACCCAGCCAGAGCTTACCGAAGGGCTAGGATGGGGGCGCCTTGAGAGGCTTAAGAGAGACGTGGCGTCGCCTCACTGGCGCTTCTCGCAGGGTTTTTTCTCCGCTTCTTAATGTTCTCCATGGTAAACAAACGTGGGATGTGCAGGGGTCAAATAGGATGCGCTTATTCGCCTATCGAGTGCTTGGTGAAAAGACCACCAGGATTTTGCCTCTGTTTAAAGATGTGGGCGTCAACCTGCTGAGGTCTGGGATGAAGACGAGTTTCAAGGCTTATGTCAACCTAGCCGTTTTCTTTTCTCTCTTTCTATCTGTGATCACGTTGGTGCTGGTTCCTACGTTGCTATCTCTGCTGCTTCACGTGCCCGCTTTTCTCTCTGTTCTCTTCGGGATTGGAGCAGGCTTGCTTGTCGGCGCTTTCGTGATTATCGCCTTCTACATCTACCCTATCTACCGAGCGGATAGTTTGAAGAGGGCTTTGGAGGACGGGCTTCCCTTCACCACGGGTTATATGGCGATTTTGGCGGGCGCCGGTGTGCCTCCTGCGAGCATAATCCGTTCTCTGGCTAGGGTTGACGCCTCACAGCCCGTTTCCAATGAGGCGAGAACTATTGTGAGGGACATGGAACTGTTTGGTGCAGACATACTCTCAGCGCTTGAGTCGTCTTCTAAGCGGGCGCCCTCTCTGAAGTTTAAGGAGATGCTGGAGGGCTTCATTGCTACCATTCATTCTGGTGGAAACTTGACCAAATACCTTATGGAGCGCTCTCGACAGTTCATGAGGTTGAAGAGAATCAATTTCAAGCGTTTCGCGGACACTCTGGGCGTTCTCGCGGAGTTCTACGTCGCCCTGTTGGTTGCGGGGCCCCTCATCCTCGTGGTGATGCTCGCCGTGATGGCTATGCTGGGTGGAAGCGGGTCTGGGCTGCTTAATCCACGCTTGTTGCTGTACATCTTGACCTACGTGGGCATACCGATTGGTTCCATAATGTTTCTCATACTGCTCGACATGATTTCGCCGAGGCGGTGACAATGCCTAGAGTGGAGAAGCGAGAGAAGAAAACCGCTTGGGTTGTCTCCGTTGTCTTATCCATAATTGTGGTTGCCACCGCTTTTCTGACGCTTTTTGACTCGCCTCTTTTCGACGAGTACTTGTTGCTCGCCTTAGTAATCGCGGTGTTTCCTTCGGCGGTGCTGGACTATGTTGATTACCGCTGGAGAAGGTCTGTGGATGAGCATCTTCCAGACCTGTTCAGGAGCATTGTTCAGGCTCAGGAGGCGGGTATGACTCTGCCTCAAGCCTTGGAGGAGGCTTCCCAAAGACGTTACGGACCTCTCTCTGCTGAGTTGAAGAAAATGGTAGCCAAGATGTCTTGGGGCGAATCCTTCGAGGAGGCGTTGCAGTCTTTTGGTGAGAGAGTTGGCACATCACTGACTCGGCAGACTGTTCCATTGGTGATTGAAGCTAGCCGCTCTGGTGGGCATGTTGAGAAGGTTTTCGAGCCGTTGGGGAGGTTTGTGCAGTCAACCTTGACCGCTGAGAGGGAGCGTTCGGCTCAGACCAGACCCTACGTCGCTATTGTTTATGTTGCCTTCTTCGTCTTCTTGTTCACAATCATAATGCTGTTCAAGACCTTCTTCGTTCAGATGAGCGGGCTCTCAGTGATTCGGTTTGCTCTCCTAACACCCGACGAGGCTAGGAGAATCTTCTTTCACATGAGCACTGTGCAGGCTCTCTTCAGCGGTCTCGTGGCTGGCAAGATGGGTGAGGGAACAGTCAGTGCAGGTTTGAAACACAGTGTGGTTCTTCTCGTGGCTGGATACCTCGCCCTAAAATTCTTGGTGTAGGAGGATGGAGGAAGCCCGAATGAGGAAGCTGTTGTGGGACAAGAGGGCGATTGCCCCGGTTTTGAGCAACATCCTACTCATGCTCATCGCGGTTGCTGGCATGTCCATAGCCATAACAGCCACCTACGTCATAACTGGCAACCTTCACGACACAATGGGTGAACGCTTCATAGCTGAAGACGTGTGGTTCAGAACAGGCGAGATCGACGTCTACATACGCAACACTGGGAAGATGCCCATCCAAATAGTCGCGGTTTACGTGAACTACACTTCTCAGTCGTTCGAGCCGCTGGAGCTGGGCGTGGGCAGTCACGGCTGGCTCTACGTGACCTACGGCTGGAGCGCCAACAGCGTGTATTTCATAAACGTCGTAACGACGAGGGGGACTCAAGTTGCGGATTACTATAGGTCGCCGACTTAGACGAGACAAGCGGGGCGTCAGCAACATACTCGTTGTGGTGCTCAGCCTAGTCATCATAGTCACGATAGTGGCCAACGTCATCCTCTGGAGTTATCAGATGAATCAGATGGACTGGGAGAGAATCAAGGAGGATTTTAAGATAACGGATGTCGCCCGCGTCACCCACTCACCTTGGTCTGTGGCTCAAAGCGAGTACACAATGAACAGGGGCAGTCTCGTAAGCGGCAGCTACACCGACACGCAGGCTGTCGACGGTCAATACGAGCGATTCGCGGAGGCTCTGGCGTCACCCACCTACTATCCGAGCGGATACAGTGTTTCGTATGGAACATACGTTTCTGGTGCTGTTCCCAGCAGCGTTCAGACGGTTGACACTGATTACTTCGTTGTGAGGAGCACAGGAACAGCGACCTCAACCACGCCACACAGCCCTTCTGGCTACAGCCTGCTCGGAGGCACAACTCTTGTCTCAGGCACAACAGATGACTTGGCTTCAAACAACGGCGTTTACATGACCTTTAGGAGTTATGACAGCGCAACTTCAGCTCAGACGCTCACGGCTCACCAGGAGACGACCACAATCGGTGGAACAACATACTACCTACAAAAATTAGCCAGTGCAGACGCAGCCGGAACGTCCTTGGCTGTCTCCGCTGGTACGGTTGGAAGGCAATTAGCAGGCAAATTTGTGTATCCACTCACAGGCGTGAGTTTCATCCCAGCGAGCCCATGGACGATATATTATAGGGCGTGGAAAGATACCGCCCTAGACATCGCCTTCGATGCGCAGTCATCAACCGTAACACAGACTAGTCAGGTGACTTCACTCTCATGGAGTCACACCACTGGAGCGGGTAACAATCGTTTGTTGCTTGTCGCCGTCGGCGTTCACGCGAACACTGGAACTCCGACAACCGTCTCAAACGTGACTTACGACGGTGTCTTGCTAACACAAGTGACAACAGCCCTCTACTCTGCAACAGACCCTCAAGTTAGGACCTATGTATTCCAATTGGTAAATCCAGCCTCTGGGACAAAGACAATCACGGTGAATTTTGCAGCGGCTACATATTCGGTAGCCGGGGCAACCACTTACGCCAACGTTGACCAAACCACCCCTATACAGACAAGCAACACGGCTACGGGTTCTGGAACGGCACCGTCAGTATCAGTCACGGTGACAGGTAGCGGCAGATGGCTTTTTGGACATCTAGGAGGACATAGGACAGCGGGGGGAGACTGGACAATCACTGAAGGAACAGGACAGACCAACCGTTGGGCAGAAGAAACAAAGGCGTTTAAGGGAAGGGGCAGTGACAAATCAGTTTCCGCCGGTTCGCAGTCAATGTCCTGGACCTTAAGCAGAGCGGCAAGTTATGTTGTTTCGGCGCTTGTTATCAACCCCGCAGTAGCAGTGGCACACGCTGACGTTGACGTTGTGATTCGGCAGTCAAACGGCACTATTAGGACAACAAGAGCCACGAACGTGGCAAATTCTGGAGATTTAACGTCAACCGCCACAACGCTTTCGGGAACCCATTCATGGACTGCATACACGGTTGTGGACCAAACCGACTACGTCGAAATAGATTATTACATCGAGGTCACAACTGCTGTAAACGGACTGCAAGCGTATCTCAGAATAGACGACAACACCCTAGCCATATCAGACCAAACCAGAGCAACCAACGTTTCTCTGCCGAGCGAGTACACGTCTGAGGTTGAGTTCACTGGCTCAAGCAACACTGCGAGTGTGTGGACCCAACTCGTGTGGACCGTTGACAGCGCCTGGACAACTGGCACCGTAACAGTTACCCTACAACTCTACAATTACACGCTCGGCAATTATCCAACGAGCGGAAACGGCTTCATTTCCTACACCTCAAGTGCGACACCAAACACCGACGAAACAAAAACACAGACACTAACGACTAACCCGACCAACTTTCGCGACGGCTCAGGCAACTGGAAGATAAAAGTGAAAGGCGTGAAGACCACCACGGCTCAGTTTGATTTCAAAGCCGACTGGATTGAGTTTAAACCCACCCACTACAGTGAATACACGGTTTCAACAGAGTTCACCTTCTCAGGCATGACAACCTACACTCCGACGCAGCTCAACTTCACAGTCGTAAGCGAATACGACATCGTAGGCGTCAGCGTCACCGTTCAGGTTTGGAACTACTCCTCCTCAGCCTACGTGACAAGCGGCGAGGGCTACCTAACCTACACGGCAAGCGGCTCAAACGAGACAAAGCTCCTCAGTATAAACACGAATCCACACTTCTATACCTCAAATGGAAACGCCAAAATCAAAGTTTCGGGCGTACTGACAACAATCATGCAGTACCAGCAAAGGGTCAACCAGGTAAAGCTCGACTACAAGGTCGAGAACAGACTTGACATCGACGGAGTTTTCGTTATCGGCTTGTCCGCATATCCGCTTGCTTACATTCAAACCGTTGAGGTACAGCTGAGGTGCAGAGCCAACGACACAGGCGAAAAATGGTATCTTAAAGCTTACAACTGGACCGCTCTGACTTACAGCGATGTGGGCTTCAACGACACAGATGGGCACACACCCACAACGGGTTGGGACTACTACACCCTAAACCTAACAGACAAATGGAGCAGCTACGTCAGCGACACGGGCACAGTCTACGTGAAATTCCAAGACAATCAGGCTGACAGCGATCAGACAACGGTCGACATAGACTTTCTGGGCGTCAGAGCCAAGGTTGACGGCGCCCGCTTCACCTTCGAGAACGAGTGCTCACTAACTCTACACTTGGTGTCTCTGTGGGTTATCAACTCAACACTGCATCAACACTACAACGCTGACGTCGTCTTGAACTCTGCGGAGACATACAGTTACATTCGAGCCGACATCAGACTGCCCTCGGGCATTTTCACTGTGAAGGTTGTCAGCGAAAGGGGAAACGTGGCGGTTTACTCTTCCGTGGATTGACTGATAGAGGCTTCCAGGGCTTTCATGGCTGCGTTCTGATCCTTAGCCTCAATCAACTCGATCTTGTAGAGGTCGGCGAGCTTTCTGCCGTTTTCGCTCATCTTGGGAATGGCGATTAAACAAGCCTTGTCGGGCGCCACGTCGTAGACCTTGGCGAACATGGCGATGACAGACTGCTCTGAAACCTCGTCCCCGCTCGAGGTGGCAAGGTCAACAACGACTATGTTTCTTGTCACGCCGCCTTTGGAAGCCGCCACATCAAACATGTGGCTCGCACCCGATTTACCCTTCAAGAAGCCCGGGCTCTCCACCTCGAAACCGCGGCTCTGCAGGAACTCCCTAATCGGACCGACTAGGATGTAGCTTAGTCCAGCCTCCTTCGCCACTTCCTCGTTCAGAATGTAGGAGTACACGTTTCTGTGAGTCGAATCTTCAAAGGTGAAGCTCTTCCTGCAATCGCGGCAGAAGTGGGATGGAACTGGGATGTCGAAGCTCTTGCCACAGTCGTTGCACTTGCACCATGTTCCAGCCTTTCTGAAGTTTACGTCTGGCTTTGTCAATTCTTTGCGGCATCGGGGACAGACGAGTTTGTCATCCTTTTTGAAGCGTTCCTCAACGTCTATGTATCCGCATTGAATGTGCTCTATGAGTGAGCTCTTATCGATGTCGAAGGACTCGCAGTAGGGGCAGCAGTAGCGGATTGAAACGTTGGCTGACTGACAACTGGGGCAATGGATGATTTTGTCGTAGAGCTCCCGCTTTAGGACGTTCATCTCGTAGAGTTTGTTCAAGTGTTCCTCTGCCGCTACGGAGTCTCCGATGATGGCTTCCACGATGGGATATCTGTACCCGTGTTTTGGGTCGTAGACGGGGTCTAGCCTCGTGACTTCGCCACTTAAGAATTTGTTGAGAATGAGTTGTGAGCGGTGGTTTTTGTAGACTTCAGCCCGCTCTGCCTGTGACGCCTCTGACATCCTTTCTTCCTTCTCCCCGATTAAGGTTTGTTAGACACCTCTACGAGTGCAGTCAATTCCTTTCAACCCACACCTTAACATATTTGCTCTCTTCGTGTTTAAATTTTTCACGACGAGACGACGCAAGACAGTTCATCCTTTCCCTCGTCATAGGAGTAGTCTCTGCAAGTCAATTTTCTGTCGAAGTATTTAGAGAAAACTCCAGCCCAGAAGGAACCTACCAAGTGTTTCGTGGAGCCCCTAACAGTCTTTGCGGCTGGGTTCTTCACCGTCACTTTGATTATCGGGGGGCTTTCTCTAAGGGTTGTGATTGTAACTGTTCCGTATCCCAGTTCAGGGGCTGCTGCAACGAGTTCCGTCAATAAATCCACCTTGGTCTTGTCTGGATTGTTTCTCATTACCGCGTCAAAAAACTCGTATCCGAACTCGAAACTCGTGTTGTGAACTATGACTTCCCCGCCCGTGCCGAACATGTCATCCAGCTTTCTGCATGATGAAACAGGGTTCATCAGGAAACACCTAACTCCTAGAACCCTTATTTCACCTTTCTCTGACTCAAACTTCACGTTGCGTTTTGCCTCGACTTTTTCGTTTTCAGTCACGGTTTCCATACTTTTTCACCTTTCTAGAACTCCTTCTTGTGAATGTGAAACCCTAAGAGGAAAGCCACGTAGCCCCACAACCAGAACAGCTCGAAGGGGTGCCCCTCATAATAGAAACCCTTCAGCTCGGCGTAGCTGAACAGGAGGTCGGCGACAACGTTCAGAATCACGCCCAAGGTGAGGAAGAGCCACGTCTTTCCGACCTCCCCTTCAATGAAAATCAGCAGAACAGCAAAAGCGAAGAAGAACAGTATGATGTCCAAGCTTGGGTAGGCGATGTCCAGCGCCAGAGTAACTGAATCGTCACCGGAGGCTGTAATTGGTAAGAGCAACACATAACCCACGACAATGGCTAAGACGCCTGTCACTGAAACCGTTTCTGCCAGCATTGGCTTCGAGAAACCCATCTGAAACATCTTGAAGAACAGAGTCAGAGCCAGAAACAAGAAGACGTAGCCTCCGAGGTAGAAGCCATCAGCCAACGAGGGGTAAGGGTTAACATTCAGATAGAGAACGTGAACAGCCCACGTCAGTTCGCCCAGAGACCACAGGAGAATGCCTAGGGAAAAGCCGAGCCAAATCTTGAAGAACTGAGTCTTCTTAATCCAGCCGTACTTCTTGAGGGTTAGGAAGGAGAAAATCGCGGTCACACCTGCGGTTGCTGGAAAGAGAACGTTGGTGAAAACCAGCATGAACTCTGGGCTCTGCTGGCCTATGGCGTACACTAAAGCTAAGAACAGCGAATACGCTAAGCCCAGAGCGTAGAGCCACTTCATAAGACAGAGGTAAAACACCATTTTATATAGGATTTATGAATCAGCAATAATGATGGTCTTTGTCCCGCTTCTTTCCCGACTTCCAAGGAGCAGGGTTATTTTGTCTTTTCGGGTCCCTTGAGCCAGCCCGAGATTCCAAGTTCCTTCACCTTGATGGTTGCCGGTTCGGGCTCGTGTGACCTGTATTTTCCCGTTTCGTCGAGGTAGAGCACTCTGGGCTTCAGGGTGAACGTTCCCTTGGTGAGCGCTTTCAGGACCAGCTTCACTTCTTCGGTTTTGAGCGGCTCAAGTCTCTTTCCTTTCATGTTGAGGTAGCTGTCTTCCACTCGGTAGATTTCCGGCTTCTCCCTTATTTCGAAGCCTTCCGGTATTATCTGTTCGGTTTTGACGAGGAGGGCTGGTCTTTTTCCTGCGTTGACGAGTTCAATTTCCAAGTTTATGTCTTCGCCTACTTTGACCTCTTTTAGGCGGATGAAGAGGTTGGCTTGGATGTTGGCGTGTTCGAACCCCTCGAGTCCTACTGCCTCTTCTCTCTTTGGGATCGGTGCGGATATGGTGGGTGTAGCTGAGACTATAGTTGGTGCCTTCAGGATTTCTGTAGGCGTGATGAGAATTTCTTTTTCCTCTCTGACTCTTTCCAAGTGTCTCAGGATTTCGTCTCTTTTGGTCAGGTATCCGGCAGTCTCGTAGAGGCGCGCGGCTAGGTCTAGGTGGTTTTCTGCTAGCTGGTAGTGTTTGACCTTCTTTTCTGGGTCAATCTCTGATTCAGCGTTGCGCATGTAGACGTAGGCGTCGAATAGGCGCTGGGTGGCTTTTGTCCATTTTGAGGCTGTTTCGAATCCAGCCTCGGTGTAGTGGTGGGCTGCCATTTCCATGTATTGTTTGGCTGTTGTGTAGAGGTCAGCGTTTGGTGTTACCTTGAATTTTGTTCCAGACTCCAGCGCCTTGCAGAAGCAAGAGTTTCCGAGGGCTAAGAGGGCGTTTCTCTTTTTAGTTGTGATTTTCTGGGTTTTTGTGAAGAGTTCTGAGGCTTCTGCGTAGAGGTCTGGATCAGCTTTCTCTTCGGCTAACTCCATCTTTTCTAAGGCTCGGCAGAGGTTGGCTTGGAAGAGCAGTTCGTTGCGGTCTGATTCGTCTTCGAGTTTTTCTGCTATTTTCTTAAATCTTTCTGCGACAGAGTCATATTTCTCTGCGCTTGCTGCTTGGTCTCCTTTCTTGCCGTGCATGGTTGCTTCTTCTAGCTCAGCCCTGGCTAGGCAGTATTCTTCTCTGCGTTCGGATGCCTTGGCGAGTTCGAGCGCGTTGGCTTTTTCGTCTGGACTCTCGATTTTTTTGGCTTCTTCGTCAAGTGAGGATTTAGCTTCGCTGAATTGTTGAGCTGCGAGTTGAAACGCTTGCCTCGCGTCTTCGCTTTTTTCCCTTTTGCTTAGGTCTTCAGCCTGTTCAAGTGTTGCCCATGCTGCGAAGTTTGAGGCAAGATACCTCCATCGCTTTGTGGGTTTGAGGAGGTTGGCAGAGTTTTCGTAGTGTGTCTTTGACTGCTCATATTGCTCTTTCTGGTGGGTTAGTTTTGCCTTTTCAAACTCACTCCATGCCTGCATGTAGGATTTGTGGTCCTCATAGAAGCATTTGAATTGTGGAATCTTCTCGGCTACAAGTTGATAGTTTTTGGAGGCTTGTTCGAAGTTGTCCGCAGCCTTAGCGTATTCGCCGCGTCGGTCGTAGAGTTTGGCGGCTTTCCAGTAGGCTTCGGCCACACGACTGGGCATTCCAACCCTCTGATACAATTGGGCAGCGTCTCTGTAAACCTCAATGGCTCTGTTAATGACTTTTTCATCTTTTGTTATTGAATACAATTGATCGAGGATTTCGCCAAACCAGTCGTGATACCACCCCAAAACCCGGAAGTTGTATACTAGAGCTACGCCCTTGGACACACTTTTCATGCACATTTCCAAACATTTTTCCATGCTCGAAACGGCTTCTTCAAGGAGATGCCTTTTTTTCTCCTCGCTTTTTTCCATCCTAGCGAGTTCCGCTTTTATGAGGGCTAGGTAGTTTTGGAATACACCAGGATTCCATGAATAAGGTGGATATACTTGATCTGAGATTTGAATGGTTTTTTCCCTGAGTTCTAGTGCCTCTTCAAGTAGTTTTTCCTTCTCATTGGCATCTATCTCTAACTCGGATAGAAACAAGATGGCCTTGCTTATAACGTGAAAAATGCTGTTCATTGCGTTCTGAGAACCAGAGGCTTGGGCGTATTCGGAACCTTTACGCCCGACTTCAATACTCCGTTTTAATATGGCGCTTTTTTCTTGAAGGTTGGTTTCTGCTTGTGCTAGTTTAGTATAGCTATCAACCAGATAAGTTGAATATGCCAAGGAAACGTCACGGTAGCGGCAAACCAGCAGACCGTGGCGGATGGACTCTTCGGCAAATTGTATGGACATCTTGCGTCTCTCTTTCTTCTTGTCTGGGTCCTCTTCCATGTCAGCTGTTAAGTCAGCAGTCCAATGTAACGCAAGATAGGCCTCTCGAATTAGAAAATGATCTTTTGACTTCTTGGCTTGCTCCAGAGCCTTCTCCGCGTGTTTCCACACAACTTGCAAATCACCCTCTGTCATTGCAACGTTCCAACCCAGCGCAAAACGCAGGAAAACTTGTAGATAAGCGTCTTCAATTCGCTCAGAAATCCCTAAGGCTTTTTCCAGATAACTCGAAACCACTGAAATTAACTCTCCTTTTTCTTCATCAAAGAACCCAGTGTCTAAGGCATCGAGAACTAAAAACGACACCATTGTGAAGGTCCAAGCTAACTCATTCTCGAATTCAATTTGGGAAAGCCTTTGGCTAGCCTTTTGAGCATACTTTAGTGCTTCCTTCACAATTCGTTTCGACTCGTGCCAGTCTTCCGCAAGACCATATCTGTCCAAAAGGCAGAGTGGAAGCCCGTGGAATGCTTTCCCGTAACCAAACTGATCCCCAGCCGCGTCAAAGCCCTCTAACGCCTCTTCAATTAGTCTCCAGCAATCGTCCAACAACTCCTTTTTCCGAGATGGGTCTTCGACAAACCAAGAGTCAGAGTACCTAGCCATAGCCCTGCAATACAGACCTCTGACAGGCATAACCTTCTCAAACAGTTCAGCCCCCCTCTCATAAGATTCAACCGACATCCCCATGCGCTTCCTGAACTCTTCCACACTATCCGCCTGAGTAGCACCCCTAAAGAAACCGTAACCAATCCGCTCATGAGTCTCGGCCGCCTTCAACACGTCTCGCTCTGCGACCATGCCCAAAGCAACGCGATAGAGCCCCACAGAACCCATCCAATCGTAATTCCTCTCAAGTTCACTGGCTCTGCTCATGGTTTTCTCTAAACTTTCACCCGTCGACATAACAACAAACCATCAAATGCTTAACACCCTCTACTCTGAAAAGTCTTTTGCAAAACAAAACAACACTCAAAACAGACATGCTATCAAACGCGCATGGACCATAACCTCTTCGCGCTGATTTTGCGCACTCCAAACAGGCGCCGAAACTAGCTCCCTTCCAGGTTCAGCGTCCACTGCAGACGCTGTTCGACTTGCCTATTAGACCCCCCCTCTAGGCTAGCACAGAATTTATTTTTCTCCCCCATCTTCCACAACCTATTTGGCGCCTAATAGGGGGGCTAGGTCGCAAGTGCGCACACACAAACAAAAAACATATCTCTGCTCAACATGACCCCCTCTCTCTAGGTAGGTAGTCTCACACGCGCACGCGCGCAACAAACACAGCAACACAAAAATCATCTAGCGATAGCTCTTCTGATCCCGAGCCCGCGCACCCGGACCCCCAAACTTCTTAGGCTCACGCCTCCGAGGGTCACCAGCAACCAGACTGCGGTCGTACTCAGTGAACAAGGTCTGCAGGTGAGCGCTCTTAGACCACCGTAACAGAGCCCTAGCAACAGCCGTCCGAGCAGCCTCGGCCTGACCCATAAAACCCCCACCCGAAACCCGAACATCAATGTCCAACAGCTTCCAAACGCCGTCACCAGCCATCAGCAACGGCTCAAAAACCTTCTCCCGCGCAACCGAAGGCTCCAAAACCTCCAAGGGAACATTGTTAATCCGCACTCTGCCCTTACCAGCCCTAACAGTAGCCCGAGCAATAGCCGTCTTCCGCTTCCCACTGGTCAACAAAACCTTCGAAGAACTCACTTTACTCGCTCACCCCTGAACCCCAACCAATCTCCCTAGCGAAATCCCCCACACTAACATACGGACACTTCAGCTTCCCAACGCTAGCCTCCGCGATAGTCTCTAACTGAGCGCCTCTGAACTCCTCTGGCAACCCGAGAAACACACGCAGTCTCCCCCATGCCTGCTGCCCCCTAGGAATCCTGTGAGGAAGCATGCCGCGAACAGTCCTACGAACAATCTGATCTGGACGACGCGGGTGATAAGGCCCCTTTCCAGGGTGACCAACATCGAGAAAAGCCCTAGCCTCCCTAACCCTGCTCAGCCGTCTACCCGAGATGGCAGCCTTCTCAGCGTTCACAATGACTATGCTCTCTCCCATAAGCAAACGCTTAGCCACAACGCTGGCCATCCTCCCCAAAATCAAACCAGAGGCGTCGATAACAGTCGAAGGCTGCTCACTCATCGCCCACAATCACTCCATTATTCTGACATTAGAACCCCTTGGATTAGCCTCCACCAACTCTCTGATAGAGAGGCACTTCCCCTTAGCCCTCAAAATCTTTGCCTCCGCCTTTCCAGAAAAAGCAAAGGCAGCCACAGAAACAGCGTGGTCAAGCGCTCCAGCACCCAAAACCTTCCCAGGCACAACAACTGTTTCACCGTCCTTCACGTGGCGATTCAAGCGCCCGACATTGATGGCCACGCGCCTGCGCCTAGAAGAAGACAGGCGATCGGCGACATCTCGCCAAATAGTGGCGCTGTTCTCTCGAGCCTTCCTCCTCAACAGACGAACAGTACTGATCAAATCTGGGTTCGTGGATCTAACCCGCTTCATCCTTCTTCACCGCCAGTTGGCTGAGAAAAGCCTCAACTTTACCGTCCAAAATCTTGAGAGACTCGAGAAAGATCCTCTCAACGGGAAGGGCGCCTGTGGACTCAATGTCCATAACGAAAACGTCTCTGTCCCAAGAGACCTGCACGGCTGGCGGGCTTGCAGGACAGACGTCCACACAGTCTTGGCAGACAGTGCACTCAATCAAGTTGCGGAGTTCCAACTTCTTCTCAACGTTTATGAGCACCCTCCTCGGGCAGACCTCCACGCACTTGCCGCAGGCGTCGCATCTTTTCTCGTCGATCTTAATCCTGGGAAAATGCCTGTAGGTGCACATTGAAACAGGCTGCCACTTCGCGTGGTTCTTCCCTTTCCCGAGTCGAGCGTAGGCCTCCAACTGTATCTTCTGGTCGGGAGCCAGCTTGATTATGGGGACCCGGTCGCTGACCGGCTTGACGCTTGGGTTTTCAGACACGAGGTCGCCTGAGTAAACTGTTTTGACACCGTCAGTAGCCGCGGCGTTAAGTGTCAGAGACACACGGCAGAGGTTGCAACCTAGCTCGCTCTTGCAGGGGCACTCCTCAGGCAGATTGTATGTGTCCAGGTCTGTCTTCAGAGGTATGAGTCCGAGCCTGTGTGCCAAGATCTCGTCGTGCAGCATGGAAGAGTTCTCGATGATGACTACGTCGTCAACAGCCATAGAGGGGACCTCGGCGACCATGACCCTTCGCAGCGTGTTCATGAAGGATACGTCCACGTCCTCTATGATCAGGCGCGCGGCGAGTTCGGATTTTTCAACAACTCGGACTTCCATGGTCAAAAAATCTCTCCAGAGAGTTCAACGAATTCTAGACTCTTCTACCTCTCCGCCCGCCTTTCCTCCTGGTTCCGTCGTGCGGAACAGGCGTGACCTCTTCGATGCGTCCAATTCGGAACCCCGCTCGGGCTAGGGCGCGTATGGCGGCTTGTGCGCCAGGTCCTGGTGTTCTGGCTTCTGGGCCTCCTGGTGCGCGAACCTTGATGTGGATAGCTGTTATTCCTTTGTCTCTGGCTATGGTGGCTGCGTGGGATGCCGCTCTCATCGCTGCGTAGGGGGAGGATTCCATTCTGTCGGCTTTTACGAACATTCCCCCAGATGTCTTGGCTATTGTTTCTGCTCCTGACAGGTCGGTTACGTGCACGAGGGTGTTGTTGTAAGAGCTGTAAATGTGAACTACAGCCCATTTGTCTGTTTTTTTGCTCATGTCTTCTTACTCCCTTTGGGTTTTTGGTCTTGTTTTAGTCTCTGTTGCTGGTGTGAGTTGGCGTATGGGGTGATTGAGGTTGTTCAGGGGGCTCGTTGGGGCGTATGTTATCTTTGCTTCTTCGTCTCTCAGGACCATGTAGCTCGGTGATGGAACGCGTTGCTCTCCGATGCTTATGTGTCGATGTGTTATTAGCTGGCGTGCTTGTTGTACGGATTTTGCCAAGCCCTTGCGGAACACTATTGTCTGGAGTCGGCGTTCGAGCAGGTCTTCTATTGATAGGTCTAGGACGTCGTCTAGGGCAGCTGTTTCTGGTAGGATTCCCACGCGGTTGAGTCTGTTGAGGAGTTGTTTCTCCAGTTTTGCCCTCTGTTCGGCTGGCATGCCTAACAGTGAGCGGGCGATTTCTCTGAACCTTGACAGTGAGGTCTCGTGGCGCCAGAGTTCTCTCTTGTTTCTGAGTCCGTATTGCCCGATTAGGTTCAGTTCTTTTTGCAGGGTGTCTGTTCGCCAGGGGAACCTCGGGGTTTCGTATTTTTTCCTTTGTTTTTTTGGGTCGCCCATGTTTATTTCTCAGCCGCTATCTCTCTTTTGATTTCTTTCTTTTTGACGCCTATGGCTTTTCCTACTCTTCCCGATGTTTTTGTGTGTTGCCCTCTGACGCGGAGTCCGTAGGCGTGTCTGTAGCCCTTCCATGTTCGGAGTTTCTTCATCTGTTCTATGTCGTTTTTTATCTGGAGGTCCAGGTCGGCGCCTACTAGGTGTGTGTCTTTTCCCGTCTCCGTGTCTTTTTGGCGGTTTAGGAGCCAGTTTGGTATGCCGTGTTTTGTTGGGTTGGTCATTATTTCTTCGAGTTTTTGAGTTTCGGTTTCTGTTAGATAGCCTGAGCGTGTTTGGGGGTTTATGTCGGCTTTTTTGATTATTGCGTGGGACAGTGATGTGCCTACTCCCTTTATTTTAGAGAGTGCGTGGGTGACTTTTAGAGTTCCGTCTATGTCTTTGTCGGCTATTCTCACTATGTGCCTAAATTCTCTTGTTGACATCCTTAATTGGCGTCCGTTCGTGTTTTGGGCTATCAAGTGAGTGAGACGTTATTTATTTAAACTTTGCTTTATGGACTATCGATTGTGAGAGCGTTTTTTGTTTGTGTGTGCGCACTTGCGACCTAGCCCCCCTATTAGGCGCCAAATAGGCGCTTAGAACCAGGAAAATAAATCTGGGCGTAGCCTAGAGGGGGTCTAATAGAGACGCGGAACAGTGTTTGTTTTGGGCGCTGTTTGTGGAAAAGAGTTTGATTTGGCGTCTGTTTGGGAGAGGGGACGCCACGGTCATTGCTTGGGAATTCATGCTCAAGCAATGGTGGCCCGGGATACGTGACTTATCTCGTTTAAATTTCTCACAAGGGATTAATTAAGACGACAGGTCTGACTTGGGGAAAATACTGGTTTAAGCTATCGGGGTTCTAATCCCATCCCCTGCACCATATCTGCACAAGATCTGCGCGCGTGGACTCTCCTGTTTTTTAAATTCATAACGCATAATTGGGCGAGGCGGCACATGTCGAGCAACAATCTTGAATCCAGCGCGCTTGAAGGTCGAAACGTAGCCTGTGCTAGAAGCGCTGGGCGTCAAACTCGCATCAAGAGGATAAGCCTCAAGCGCGGGTGCTCCCGCACGCTCTGCATAATCCAATGCAGCAGCGACTAGAGCAGTCATAACACCCTTCCTGCGATAACCTTTCCGCACATAAAAACAAGAGAGTGACCATACAGGCACCTCATCTACACGCTTGAGTCGCCATGTACGATCAAGCCATGGCAAGGCGTCGCGTGGTGTAACCTGGCACCATCCTATTGCCAAATCGTCACGGAAGGCAAGCAAGCCTGGAGGCGGGCCGTTCTTTACCAGTTCATGGAAAGCTGCCTTGTTTTTTTCACGTGGTCTCTTGCGATAGTTGCTGCCAATTCGCCAATGCATACACCAGCAGCCATTGACGGCTCCGTGTTGTCCGAAGAGGTCTTCGAATGCAGTCCACAGATCAGGGGTCAAGGGGCGGATGATGAGCTTCATAGCGGACAACATGTCACCGCTTAATCAGTATAAAGCTGCGGGGCACATCAACTTTTCGTTCATCGTTGCGCGCGCATGGTTCAAATCCTACACGCCTTGAAAACTATTCTTCAACTGAGTTATGGAGTTAAAACAAATCCCGAGAATTTGAACCTCGACCTGTCTACGGTGGAATGGTAGCCCGGGATACGTGACTTATCTCGTTTAAATTTCTCAAACTGATTAACCTGGATGATCTTAGGAAAAGGGATTTAAATCAGAAATCATTACCAAAAAAATGGAGGCTGTAAACACTGTCTGTGTTATTTCAAAATATGTGATGTGGGCGTGGTAGGATATGAGTGAGGAGATCAAGACAGTTGCTATGATTGGAGCAGGATTTATGGGGAGACAGATTGCCGCCTGGACAGCAGCTCATGGTTACGCTTTATGCATTTATGACAACAGCCCCGAGGCGCTGGGGAAAGCCAAGGAATCTGTCACGCAGACCATCAAATCGCACTTTGAGGAGAAACATGTTGAGGGAAACGCGAACGAAGTGCTCAAGAAAATCAAATATCATGATAAACTTTCCCAAGCCGCGGCTGATGCCGATCTGATATTGGAGGCGGTTCCTGAGGATTTGGAGTTGAAGAAGAAAGTTTTCGCTCAAATAGACAGGGCAGCTCCACCGCATGCGATCATCGCTACAAACAGTTCCTCGATTCCTGTTTCAAGGCTTGAAGGCTCGGTTGAGCGGAAGGATAAGGTGTTAAACATCCATTTTTATCCGCCAATCAATCATAGACCCATGGCTGACATTATGAAAGGAACCAAAACCAGCAGCGCGACCTTTGAGAAAGGAAAAGCTTGGGTTGAGAGCATAGACTGTGTCCCGCTCGTCGTGCAGAAAGAGTGCATTGGATTTGTCTTCAATAGGGTGTGGCGGGCCGTAAAGAAAGAATGCCTAAAGATTTGGGCCGGTGGATACGCTGACTTTAGAGACGTGGACCGTGGATGGAGAATAGGGACAGGTAGCAATATGGGACCGTTTGCCCTCATGGACATGGTCGGCTTGGACGTGGTCTACGACATCGAAATGCTGTATTACAAAGAGAGCGGCAATCCCGATGACTTACCACCACAGGCCCTAAAGGACATGATCGACAGAGGCGAGCTTGGAATGAAATCCGGCAAGGGCTTCTATGACTGGAAGGGCCCACATGAGTTTGCATCTCTGGACTTTATTAAACCTAAAAAGAGAAAGCAGCATTAATTTTCTCAGAAGTCAAACCAAGAAATCTTCAAGCCGACAACAACGGGAAAGGAAGTAGAAACTATGCAGTTGCGTTTTCGCAGATTCATTTGGATTTTCAAACCAGCACGTCAAGATCCATGACTGAAATTTTGAACACTTCTGCAACTCTTAAGGGTTTACTCCATCCGTTCCCAGATCAATACACCGACAACCTCTCCACCACCCCATAATGTTAGGGGAGTGCTCAACTTCAACCGATTTCCCGATAGTTCATAGAACCGTTTTTGTCTCTGTCCTTCCCAGTTGGGAAACAAGGAACCTTCCACATGATGAATGACGAAGCCCTTTTTCTTGTCAAATTCGTAATGCCCGTAATACGATACGAAGCCTTCATAATTTGCTTTGATTTCTTCGGTTGTTCCTCTCATCTGATCCTCTGATGTGAATCGGGGACGGTCTGGACGCATGACTTGTGCTGAAAAGCGCCCAGACTGTGTGTAAATGAGTGACCCTTGTGCATTTTTTCCGAAAGGATATGTCACTCCGCCGTTTTCCCTTTGGATCTCAAATGAAACGAGTTTCCACGTACCAATTATAGGTGCAGATTTCTGATTAAGGGTCGGCTTCATTTCACATCATCCAATGAAATATATGATTATCTATAATAACATTAATGTTCTTGACATACGGATTGATTTTGCAGAAAGAGGATAACTGAGCCCAGATTCTGATGTCGGCAAGTATCTCCACCCTCTACAAGAATTCCGAGAATTTAGACCTCGACCTGTCCACGGTATAATGGTAGCCCTGGAGAGATTCGAACTCTCGTCGAGGGGTCCAAACCCGTCTATTTGGCGTTAAATGTGATTGTGGTTTAGAGTGAAAGTTTCTCCTAGATTGGATGTCTGATGTAGGTGTGGGCTCTCGCACTCAAGATCCATATCACGTTTTTCATGGGGGCCAGAGTCGTCATCGCCCACAGAGACAAACTAGAGTGGAGCCTAGATAAAAACTATACTCTGAGCACACATACCTTCGGGTGATGGCTGGTTATTTTCTGACTATTGTGTATATCGTCATCTTCTTTTGGCGGGAATCAGACTCGATGGGTCTCTTCTTCTCGATGATGGTGAAGCCGCACGGGCACTCGAAGACGTGGAGAATCTCGTCTGGAGGATAGCCTATGTCTTCCTTGGCAAAGTAGTCGGTTATCTCTCTGAAGCTGTGCACGTGCATGCTCGCTTCGCTCAGTATCAGTCCTCTTCATTTGGAATCAACAAAAACGTTATGAAACCCGAATCAATATTCAGAATCTACGAGGAGCCTCGACTTCTACTCACACGTAATCGACGTGTGAGAGCGTGAGTTGATAGAAAGATGCTTGAGCAAATCAGGGTTGTTCCCTTGGCTGCGGAGAGCCTTGGCGTCAGGTCCATGTGCACCTACGTCGAGACTCCAGACTTGAGGGTTCTCTTAGACCCTGGTGTTTCATTAGGTCCAAATCGCTTCGGCTTCCCCCCTCACCCGAGAGAGTATGAGGCTCTCGCCAGATGCCGCAACAGCATAGCCGAGGCTGCCGAAAAGGCTGAGGTGATAACTATAAGTCATTATCACTTCGACCATCACACGCCCTCCTACACCGACTGGTGCTACAACTGGTCCTCTCAAGAAATTGCCAGACAAATCTACGAGGGAAAACTGGTTCTCACGAAGAACTATCGAGAGAAAGTCAACTTCAGCCAGAGAAGAAGAGGCTGGGTCTTCGCCAGAACAGGCGGAAAACACGCCGAAAAACTTGAAAACGCCGACGGCAAAACCCTCGAGTTCGGAGACACCAGACTCAAGTTTTCGGACCCAGTATTTCATGGACCAGAGAACTCTCAGCTTGGATGGCTGCTGATGTGCACCATTGAACACCAAGGCGAGCGCTTCTTGTTCGCCTCAGACGTGCAGGGTCCCATGCACACGGGCACTCTGAAATTGATTCTCACCTCCAAGCCGCAATTAGTGATGATTGGAGGTCCGCCTGTCTATCTGGCTGGTCTGGTGAAGCAAGAACACGTGAATCAGGGAATGAAAAACCTAGAAAAAATGGTGGAAAAGGTTCCCCTGGTGATTTTGGAGCATCACCTCCTCAGAGAGGAGAGATGGAGAGAGCACGCGAAGCCAATCTTTGACACAGCCGCAGAAAACCGTCACGCGGTTGTCACAGCCGCCGAATTCATGAAAAAGGAAAACAACCTACTGGAATCACGGAGAAAAACGCTTTTTGAGGTCGACCCGCCGAGTTCCGAATTTCAAAAATGGATGAAAAAGCAGCATTCGAAGAGAAAACTGGTCAAGCCACCGATATAGCCCCATCCTGCTGTCTTCTAGACAAGGAGCAAAAAATCGTGTGGCGCTCATTCTCTAAACGCGTCATTGAACAAAAGGCACGCGGAGATTTTCTCCTTCTCTTTCAAGGCAGATGTGCCTCAACCAGCTTTTATCGTCTGCAGAGGGATAATCTTCCCTGTAGTGTGTTCCACGACTTTCTTTTCTGATCTGCGCGGCTTCTGTAATCAATCTACCCACGGTTGCCATGTTCTTCAGTTCAAGAAGCTGAACATTCACTCCGTTGCCAACAAAATTATCAATCTTCTTTCCCAGATGCCTCAGCTTTCTGAGCATGAGGTTCAAGTTTTCCTCGTTCCTTATTATCCCAACGTAATCCCACATCTCTTTTCTCAACTCCGCCGTAAGATTCTCCAACTCCTGCCAATCCATGTCACGGAATCTTACTTCTCCCCACGGCTCTGGCGCTTCCACCCTATTTTTCAGAAGTTTTCTTGCTTTGAGCGCGCCGAGAGAACTGAAGACAACCGACTCCAACAGCGAGTTACTCGCCAACCTGTTAGCGCCGTGCACCTCGGTGCAAGCGCACTCACCAAACGCCAAGAGATTCTGTATGTTAGTCTCTCCGTACTCGTTTGTTTTTATGCCTCCGCAGATGTAGTGAGCAGCTGGAGAAACTGGAATCAAGTCTCTGGTGATGTCTATGCCGTACTTCAAGCACTCTCGGTGTATCATGGGGAACCTGTTCAAAATGAAGCTCTTGTCCCTGTGACGTATATCTAAATAAACTGAACCCTTCTTGAGTTCATTGAACATCGCCTGAGATGCGATGTCCCTCGGAGCAAGCTCCCCCATGACACTGTATTTCTCCATAAATCTCTCCCCATTCTCGTTCACCAAGATTGCTCCTTCGCCGCGAAAGGTCTCTGATATCAAAAAGTGCGGTGCACCAGCTTTGTTCAGGGTTGTGGGGTGGAACTGCACAAACTCCATGTCTTCGACCCTAGCGCCTCCCCGAAACGCCATTGCAATCCCGTCGCCTGTCGCAATCGCTGGGTTTGTGGTGTTTTGATAAACGTAACCGACACCGCCGGTAGCCAATATGGTTCCCCTCGAAGATATGTGGAGTATTTCCTTGTTTTTGAGGTCAAGCACGATTGCACCGTAACATTTTGCATCTTTAACAGTAACATCTATTGCGAAGCAGTTCTCCAAAACCTCGATGTCCTTATTTTCTCTGGCGCTCTTTGACAGAGCCCGCTCTATTTCCCTTCCTGTCGTGTCCCCAGAGTGCAGGATCCTGTCTCTGCTGTGCCCGGCTTCTCTGGTCAAATGAAGCTCATCGTTTTCTTTATCAAATTTGACTCCGAGGGAAATCAGGCTTTGAATTTCCCTTGGACCGTTTTCTGCGAGGATTTCTACGGCTCTCTTGTTGCATAAGCCGCATCCAACTTTTAACGTGTCTTCGCTGTGCATTCGAAAGGTGTCGTCTCTCCTCGTTACCGCTGCTATTCCACCCTGCGCCAGATTCGTGTTTGATTCCATGATTTCCTTCTTTGTCACAATTGTCACTCTTCCGTATTGAGCAGTTTTCAGTGCGAAATTCAATCCAGCGATTCCGCTTCCGACTACAAGGAAATCCGTTTTCACTCGGACATCTCCAGACTCATGTCGAGGATTCTGGCGGAGTGAGTTAGGTATCCCGGAGACACGACGTCGATTCCAGCCTTAGCGTATTGTTTTATGTTTTCCCGTGTTATGTTGCCCGAAGCCTCCGTAAGCACGTAGTCATAAAGATTCTCGCTTCTCAGCTTCTCCAAGATTTGTTCGACCTCTCTGGGTTTCACATTGTCCAGCATTACTATGCACGGCTTCTTTAGCTTCAACTGTTTGAATTTTCTCGCCGCCCTGATTGCGTCATCTTCGTTAGTGGTTTCGATTTCTATAAAGCCAACTTTGTCTACAAGCCGTGAAGCCAAAGCTATCGCTCTCTCGACATAGTTTTTTACTCCCTCGTTCTTCAAGGCTTCCAGGTGGTTGTCTTTTATTAGGATTGAATCCCAGAGCCCGAGCCTGTGTGTCAAACCGCCTCCCAAGAAGACCGCCTTCTTGTCAAGATACCTCAACTGTGTTTTTCTTGTTGCGGCTACTCGGGTCTTGTAGCCCCTCAGTAAATCAACCAAGCGTCTGGTTTCGGTGGCTATTCCCGACATCCTCTGCAAAACGTTTAAGCCAGTTCTCTCCGTCGCCAAAATGTCTTCCCGTCTACCGCAGACCTCCAAGACTGCTTCTCCCCTCTGGATTTCTTCTGCGTCGCGTCCGTGAATCTTCACTTCGAGACCATGCTTCTTGTAGAACCAGCCTACTTCTTCAACTCCCCCGATGGTGCCTGGCTGCTTGGCTTTTAAGACTGCTTCACCCTGTTTGTCTTTGGTTAGAATCGCCTCAGTGGTTATGTCGCCAGACCCTAAGTCTTCTCTGTATTCTTGTTCAAAGAATTTTTCTAGCCAACTGAGATATTTCTTATTGCTTAGATTGAGTTCTTTTCCCTTCTGGTACGCGAGTTCGACTAATTTCTCTCTGTCCAATGTGTCAGTCCACGTCTAACATCTTGTCTAGGGCTTCCTTCGCCTTTACCCTAACATCTTCCGGAACGGTGACCTTGTATCGCTCTTTCTCTAAAGCCTCCAGAACAAGCTCGAGGCTATTCTTCTTCATCTGAACACAGGTTCCACCAGGCGGTGCCTGAAGACATATTTTCTCCGGTGCCTCAAGCTTCAATCTCTCTATGATGCCGATCTCCGTGACAATGATGAACTTCCTATCTCGGCTCCCTTTCACGTAATCAACCATGCCTGTTGTGCTGAAGACCCGGTCGGCTAAATCTATCACGCTCGGGACGCACTCCGGGTGCACCACAACCTTTGCGTCTGGGTGTAGCCTCTTTGCCTCCCTCAGTCCGTCCGCGGTGAATTTGGTGTGCACATAACACCAGCCGTCCCAGGGAATGATTTTCTTGTCGCTGTACCTCATCACGTATTTCGCCAAATTGGCGTCAGGCACAAAAATGACCTCGTTCTGCTTCAGTGAGTTAACAACCTCAACGGCGTTGGCGCTCGTGCAGCATATGTCAGACTCAGCCTTGATATCTGCGGTTGTGTTGACGTAGCTAACGACTGCTGCGTCTGGATGCTGTTCTTTCAGTTTTCTCAAACCATAAACGTCGACCATGGCAGCCATCGGGCATTTGGCAAGATTCGTTGGAATCAGAACGGTTTTCTCAGGGTTCAAAATATGGGCTGACTCAGCCATGAAGTCGACCCCGCAGAAGACTATGAAGTCTGCTTTGGTTTGCGTGGCTCTCTTGCTCAGTCCGTAGGAGTCGCCTATGAAATCGGCTACCTTGTATATCTCTGGTCGCTGATAGTTGTGGACCAGAATAACCGCGTTCTTCTTCTCTTTCAGTCTGTTTATCCTTTCGACCAGGTCTCTATCTTCCATTCCGCCACACTGCTGGTTTTCGAGTTCTGACGTTTGATTTTTCTCATCAATTTAACCTTTTTTCTCTGGTGATTAAAAAACATACTTGTGCCTCATGCCAATAAAGTTGGTGCGGCCGCCGGGATTCGGACCCGGGTCGCCGGCTTGGGAGGCCGATGTCCTAGACCAGGCTAGACTACGGCCGCTCTTGTTTCTGCCTAATATAGGCTGAATTAAGGGTTTCTGATTTGTGTATGGGTTGTGTGCAGTTAGAGTCTCTGTGCATAGTGTGTGTTTGAGTTTCTGGTATTCTTCTGGTGGCTTGTCGAATGAACCCAGATAGCGCTACTCAATTCTCTTGGTTTCCTTGACGTGGTGTTGAACGTAGTAATGGGCGTAGGCGACTCCCCTGGTTTTAGTCCTTTTCATTACGAATTCTTTTGTTTCTGCTATGGCTTTTCCATATTTACTTTCTGTAAAGCATTATGTAACCTAGCAGCCAATATACAACAGCCATAACTGAAAGAATGATTTGGTTTGCAGCTGATTTATTGAGTGCAATTAAGAGAACAAAGAGAATCATCCCCAGATTATGTAGGAGAGCCAAAACAGGCTTATTTCTCATCATTTTTCACACCAAGGAAAAGATATGATGTCCTATTTTAAAATTGTTAAATCCACGATTCAAAGCTCGTACTCCTCGATATTAGTTTTCCACGCTTCTCACATTTAACTACTTGTTACGGTTCACATATGGGAATCGTAGCCTTAACCTTGGGCTCTGGAGAAGGCTGTTCTGTATTGAAGATTGTTTCAGAAGGCATAAATGTTGATTGTGTCCATTTGTTCAGCGGACTGGAGTTTCCTTTTTTAGACGATGAGGCATAGTATAATTGAGAAAGGGAATGCAGAATGGAGAGGAAAGCAATTTCTAGAATAGTTATGACTCTGCTCTTAACAAGCATCTCATCATTGGCGTTTAACGCTCAAATAGCTGAGGCAGAGCCTGGAACTCGGATTGCGAATGATGGTGGTCCAGCAGACTTTCACACTATACAAGAGACTATAAACAGTGCAAACAATGAAGACAACTATCCATCGATGAAGTCTTGGACTTCTCTGCCTTTGGGCGACTGGAACCACTATCATAACTACACTGAAACCGTTCAGACACTGATCTACCTTAACGCCACTTTTCCGGACATTGTAGATGTTTTTTCCGTTGGTAAGAGTTGGCAGAACCGAGAAATCTACTGCATTAAGCTTACAAACGAATCGAACACTCTCCCAAAGCCTGAAGTGTTTTTTGTCGGTTATCACCATGCCCGCGAGCCTATCACCGCAGAGCTAAACCTCTACTTTGCGGTAGACGCCGCCATCAATTACGGCACAAACGCCACCATAACCCATCTGCTAAACTGCAGCGAAATCTACATAGTTACAGCGCTAAACGTTGACGGCTTTGACCTTTTCGAAGCGAACGACTGGCAAAGAAAAAATGCACGTCCAACAAACGAAGATTCTGATGGCTTGGTGGATGAGGATCCGCCCGAAGACGAAGATCAAAACGGCTTCATAGAACAACTCATCGACTACACCGATCCACAGAATCCTCAATTCATCAGGTGGGAAGGAGTAGACAACGACAGCGATGGCAAATACGCCGAAGACTGGATAGGCGGCGTTGACCTAAACAGAAACTACGACTTTCAATGGCAGGGCGGAAGCTCAAACCCAAGATCCGAGATTTACAAGGGTCCAGCCCCATTTTCTGAACCCGAAACGCAAGCGATAAGAAACCTTGCCTTGGGGCACAACTTCACGTACGCAATAAGCTTTCACTCCGGAGCCGAGCTCATACTATACCCTTGGGGATACACTTACCTCCCAACGCCAGACGAAATGAAATTCATGGATATCGCCCAAGACCTCTCAAGCATCACAGGTGGCACACCATATCAGCAATCAAGTGATCTCTATATCTCCTATGGATTATGGGAAGACTGGATGTACGGAACTAAGAACGTTTCTGCTCTTACGTGCGAAATTTTCTACAACGAAACCTGGGAAGGCGTTACGAGGCCAGGGCCATATCCAAACACGCAGTGGGAAGGCGGACTCAAATACTGGTTCAATCCTTTTGAAAGCAGAATCGAGAACACTATTCTACGGTGGCTTCCCGTTTTCTTCAACATCACAAACAGAGCCATAACTGAGAACCAAATCTCCGACATAGCCACAACCAATGTCACTCCCATGAAAACTGTTGTCGGACAAGGAACCCTCGTGAAAATAAACGTCACAATAGCCAATCAAGGCGTCTTCACAGAAATCTTCAACGTCACCGTGTACGCTAACTCGACTTCTATTGCATCACAAGCAGGCACCTTGACCAGCGGAAACTCCACAACCGTCACATTCACATGGAATACCACTGGCTTTGCTAAAGGCTACTACACAATAAAAGCCACAGCAGACACTGTTCCAGGCGAAACAGACACAACAGACAACACATACACGTTTGGCACAGTCGTAGTTTCTATCATAGGCGATGTGAACGGCGACAAAATCGTCGACGTATTCGACCTCATCAAGGTGGGCATAGCTTTTGGCTCTAAACCGGGTGACGCTGAGTGGAACCCGAACGCAGACCTGAGAGAAGACAACCTAATCGACGTATATGACCTCATTAGAGTCGCCATACATTTCGGAGAAACATATCCATAACAATCCGTTTTTCTTTTTGTTTTGTGCATTACTTTCGTTCATGGTTAAGAAAGAAGTCTTTGAATGGATAACTGTACAGAACATATCCCTGTCCAGTTACGCTGTGACTTGTGCACATAAACCTTTTACGCTGAGAGGGTTGTCAAGCGGAGGTTGTGCTGTTGGAGGAAAAGGGTTAATTGGGATAACATAGTGAGTAGAGATGTTTGAGGGAGTTTGATGGCGACCAGACCGTTGGGCATAGCCCTACTTTCGGTGTTGATATGGCTTGTCAGCGGAATTCTCTTGTTGGGGGGACTGCTTCTCCTAGCGCTGTCGGTGTTCGTCGCTGCTACGCCTGGGCTAGCCGAAGAAATCGCCAGAGCCATGGGGCACCTGCCGGGGATACCTTTCCCCATAATTTCAATGATGACCATCGGAATGCTTTTGGCTCTCATCAGCGTGTTCCTCCTCGTCGTGGGCGCAATCTCGCTGTTGGTCGGGTGGGGACTCTGGGCGGGTCGCAACTGGGCTAGGTGGATTGCAATAATATTCTATGGATTCGGAGCCTTGTCCAACTTGGTCAATGTTTTACAGGGACAGTTCGGGTCGATAATAGGCCTAGTCATCGACGGACTGATTGTGTACTACCTCTTCTTACCCCACGTCAAAGCCTTCTTCAGAGCTGCAGTCTAAGAGCGGTCTTCTCGCCTCTCCCCTTTTTATGCCCTCTAAGAAGAGCACTCTTCCACACCAAAATATGAAGCCGAGGCGAACTATTCATATGAGCGAAAAACTAGTTGAGTTAACACGGAGAACAGAGCCTTGAAAGAAAAGGTTTCGTCTGGCACGTATTTTTGGCAGGGAAACGAAGCTTGCGCCGAAGGAGCCATAAGGGCGGGCTGCCGCTTCTTCGCAGGCTATCCAATCACTCCCGCTAGTGAAATCGCTGAGCACTTGGCTCTGAGGCTTCCCCAGGTGGGCGGCGTAGTCATTCAGATGGAGGACGAGATGGCTTCGTTAGGCGCTGTTGTAGGCGCCAGCTGGACGGGAGCCAAAGCCATGACCGCTACCTCTGGACCTGGCTTCAGTCTCATGCAGGAGTTGATGGGCTACGCCTTCATGACTGAAACTCCTTGCGTGGTGGTTGATGTGCAACGCGCCGGTCCGAGCACTGGTCAAGCAACGAAGTGCGGTCAAGGAGACGTGATGCAGGCGCGCTGGGGCACCCACGGCGACTACGCCTCGATAGCCCTCTCGCCCAACTCTGTGCAGGAGATGCTCGACTTAACCATTAGAGCGTTCAACTTGGCTGAGACCTATCGAACGCCTGTTGTCTTGCTGGCGGACGAAATTGTGGCTCACATGCGTGAGAGGATAGTTGTTCCCCCACAAGACCAGATAGAAGTATTAACTCGGCGAAAACCGAAACCGACCGAGAAAGAGTTCTTCGCCCTGGAACGAATTGCGCCCATGCCACCTGTTGGTGAAGGATTCAACGTGGCGGTGACAGGGTCAACGCACAACGAGTATGGACACCGCTTCACCGCCGACCCGATTGTGCACCGACGACTCGCGGAGAGACTGGTCGGAAAGATAAGAAACAACGCGCACAAGTTGACGGACTGCGAGAGTTTCAACACCGAAGACTGCGATGTTGGCATCGTCTCCTACGGGTGCACGTCGCGAGCTGTCTCTGAGGCTGTTGAAACGGTGAAGGAAGGGGGAATCAAGGCTGGATTTGTTCGGTTGAAGACTGTTTGGCCCTTCCCAGAGAACATCATTAGAGACTTGGCGGAAAACACGAAAGCAGTGATTGTGCCCGAAATGAATCTGCGAGAGGTGTTCTACGAGGTGGAGAGGGCTGTCCACGGTGCCGTCCCAGTTGTCTCGGTCAACAAGGTCGGAGGCAGCGAAATGATAACCCCGGAAGAGTTAGTGGCGGAAATCGAGCGGAGCGTGAAACAGATTGACTGAAACCTTCACCATCCGAAGGTATTTGCGCGACATGGCTCTGCCCTTCTGCACAGGCTGCGGCTGCGTCACCGTTATGAGCTGCTTTCTCAGGGCTGTCCACGAACTGGGCTATGAGGACCTGCGTAGATTCGTCTTCTGCAGTGGGATAGGCTGCTCAGCGTGGATTCCGTCGCCTTATTTTGAGGCTGACTCCATTCACACAGCCCACGGCAGAAGCATCCCAGTTGCGACTGGCGTGAAGCTGATGCGCTCAGACCTGAACGTTGTGGTTTTCGGCGGGGACGGAGACATAGCCGGAATAGGGCTTAGCCACCTCGTCCACGCCGCCAGAAGAAACTTGGACATCGTGGTCGTCATGGTTAACAACATGATTTACGGCATGACCGGCGGTCAAGTGGCGCCCACAACCCCCCTCGGAACGAAAACGACGACCACACCCTACGGCAGTTTCGAGCATCCCTTGGACACCACGCGCCTCGTGGTTGCGGCTGGAGCCTCCTACGCTGCCAGGTGGACAACCGCCCACGGAGAACAACTCAAAGAAGCCGTGAAGAGGGCACTGGCAACACGAGGCTTCGCCTTCGTCGAAACGGCGAGTCCGTGTCCCACAGCCTTCGGAAGACGAGTCGGGTTTAAAGACGCAGCCGAAATGATAAAGTGGTTCAAAGAAAACTCTGTTCCGCTCGAAGGAGCGGAAAAGATGGCGGAGAGCGAACTAGCCAGAAAAATCGTTGTCGGAGAGTACGTCAGCCGAACGATTCCAACGCTCACAGACAACCTCAACAAGATGCTGAGGGAGGCGGAGAAAAGTGCAAAAAAGAACTGAGATAAGAATCGCGGGACTGGGCGGGCAGGGCGTCGTCTTGGCTGGAGAAATCCTAGGGAGAGCCGCCGTCTACGACGGAAAACACGCCGTTCAGACCCAGAGTTACGGTGCTGAAGCCAGAGGAAGCGGCGCAAAAAGCGAACTAATAATCGCGGATGGCAAGATTGGATTTCCCGTGGTTAGGAAATGCGACGTCTTAGTTGCCATGAGCCAGACCGCCCTCGAAAAGAACCTCAAAGACCTCAAGCCAGACGGAGTCCTAATGGTTGACGAGAGAGTTGTAAAGGAACTGCCTAAAGCCACTATCCTAGCGAGGTTCAAGGTCTTCAAGGTTCCAGCCACAGAAACTGCAGAAACCAGATTCAAATCCAAAATCTACGCAAATATGGTCATGTTGGGCTTTCTGACTGGAGTTACTGGGGTCGTGAGTCAAACGGTGGTGGAGAAGGCGATTGAGGACAGCGTTCCAGCAGAAGTGAGAGAGAACGACATTAGCGGATTTAGAGCTGGTCTTGAACTGGCTGAACATATAAGGTAGCAGTCTAAGGTTTTTTCTCTGTCTTTCTAAAGAACGTTAGAAACAAGGTGCTCGCGGCGAAGTAGAGAATGGAGGTGGCAATGTAGGGAACGTCGTAGTTACCAGCCTTCATAATCTGTCCTGCCAGACCCGCACTTATTGCTCGAGGGATATTGTCAGCCATTATTGTCAACCCCGACGTAGCGCCACGCTCGCTTTCAAGAACGACCTCCATGTAAAAGTTGTTTCGTATCGGACCAGCCATGTTCATGAGAGACCCTCGGGCGAGATACGAAATCGCAGCGAAGCCCAGATTTGGGGAAAGCGCTATTCCGTAAATGAAGGGGATGGAGATGAGCTCGGTTAAGCCGACCCCCCTTACCTTGCCCAACTTGCCAGAAATAACTGGCGCAAGAAGGGTGCCAATGGCGATTGTGACGTCTCCTAGGGCGAATATGAGCCCAATCTGCTCCGGAGTTGCTGCGTGTTTTCTTGCAAAGAACACGTTGAAGAGGGGCACTATGAACCCTGCACCCAATCCTATCAAGCCCGCCGTCAGTGCAAGCTTACTCATTATGACTTTGCTCTGGATGTTTTTCAGTGAGAACCCTGTGGAAACTTCGTCTCTGCTTCGTTGTTCACGTCTTTCCTTGATTAGGTAGTAGGGTAGGAGTGCGACAAGCAAGACGCCTATTGAAACGACCAGCGTTGCTCTGAACGCCAAGACACTGTCGCTTGCCACGCCTAAGAGACCGCAGAGCACTCGTGGCAGGCTTCCTCCGAGCAGGTTTCCAACCATGCTGAAAACCATGAAAACTGTAAAGCTCACGCTGAACAGGTGTGTACGCTCCTCGGGCTCGCTGTTCTCCATCATGAACGGAGCCTCCGCAACCCAGGATAGAGGACCCAACAGTCCTCCTAAGAAGCTCGCGGACAACAGCACGTTCGGGTCTGAAGTGAAGACTTGAAAGGAATTGAATACGACACCGACCGTGGCGCCTAAGAGAAGGCTCCTTCTCCTTCCTATCCTGTCGCAGACTATACCCGCTGGGAGAGCAGCCAGTCCATAGATGACTCCGCCCACAAGAAACAGAAAGCCTATGAAATCCTCTTGGAAGCCCAAACCCAGAAGGTAGAGGTTGAAGATGACTCCCCATATCCCATAAGCCAACCCATGCATAATGGTCGCCGACAGAAGCAGTCGAGCGTTCCGACTAAACCTTCGAATCTTGTTGAAGTAGCCTCGAACTGGAAGGAGAAGTGAAGTTTTTTGGAAAGCACTCACCTTGCTCTTTTTTTCGTTGACGTATGAGCTATATCCTACGTGGTTGGCTCTAAACAATTTATCCGTGGCTTAATACTATTACGCAGAAGGTCAAGCTGCACAACCCTTAAGCATAAGCCGACACGCACATTTTTTGGGCGCAAGGGAATTGAAACTTCCGCTCTTTGACTCTCCTAGGCAGGGTCTCTGCACCTGTCTTCCTAAATACAATCTAAACACGTATCTGGGCAGATGTGCCCATCAGTGCGTCTATTGCTACGCCGTCAAGTTTCCAAGTTTTGTGGGTCCTGCTCTTCCGCGCCTGACCCTGCTCGACCACATAGAGGACATGGTTGAGAACACAAGGTTGAGGCTGCCAGTGATGATGAGCGACTGCACCGACCCGTATCAGCCAATGGAGAGAGAACACAAAATCACACGACGCTGTGCCGAAGTCTTGGCTAGGCACGGCTTTCCCCTGCTCATCGTCACCAAGTCAGACCTTGTAATCCGGGACATCGATGTTTTCAAGAAGACTCAAACCGTTGTTTCAGTGACGGTAACAACGCCGAGAGAAGACATAGCGCATTTTATAGAGCCTCACGCACCACCCCCCGAACGAAGACTGTCCGCCCTGCAAAAAATCGTTGAAGAAGGCATAGTTGCGGTGGCGAGGATAGACCCGATCTTGCCGACAGTGAACGACGATGAGAAAGACTTTGAAAGCTTGGTGTCAACTTTGGCGGGCATAGGCGTGAAACAAATAACAGTGGCTACAATGAAACACGTGAAGGGATTCTTCAAGGCACTTGAGCAAACAGACCCAAAAACCTGCAAGCGCCTGATACAAGAGTACGCCGACGGCGCATGGGCGGTCGGATACAAATACCTACACGACGAGAAGAGAAGAAAGATTCTGGAGACTCTGCGACCGATCGTGCTTAGGCATGGGCTTGACTTCGCCTCCTGCCGCGAAGGCTTTACTCAGTACAACACGACTCTCTGCGATGGAACCGCCTACTGCAGAGACCTGTTGAGCCCGTACTTCCGTGAAGAGAAAGTATAGGCGTCATCATGTCTACGCTTCATCGATGAATTTGTCCGCTGTCGGAATTTCCGTCGGTAGTCCCCGCCTCTCTCGTATCTCCTTTATCGCGGCTAACGCGATGTTTTCGGGCACCTTCGCCCAGTGATTGAAGGTCGACTGCCAGAAGGCGTGACCCGACGTGGCAGACCTCATGTCCGCGGCTAAGCCGAAGGTCTCGGCTACTGGGATGAAACCCGAGATCATGGTTATCGGTCCCTTCCGCTCTGAGGACAGGATTCTGCCCCTCTTACGAGTTATTATGCTGCTTACGTCGCCTACGTATTGTGCTGGAACCGAGACGCCGATCTTGTAGACGGGTTCTTGCAGCACGGGCTTGGCTGTTAGGAATGAGCCAAACAGGGCTCGACGGGTGGCGGGCATTATTTGGGCTGGTCCGCGGTGAACGGGGTCCTCGTGCAGTTGGGCATCCACGAGTCTCACTTTGACCCCCCGCATGGGTTCCTCGGCTAGGGGTCCGTTCTCGCACGCCCACCTGAAGCCCGAGATTATCATGTCTCTGGCTTCTCGCAGGTACTGTATCCCCTTTGTCGTGTCGATGAGCATGTTCTTGTGGTCCTCTATGGTCCAGATGTTTCTAGCCTCCTCGGCTGGCCACTCGACTTCTTTGTGCAGTTTGGCTGCCATCTGTTTTCTGTTCATCTCCTCCGTCAAGTCGCCCTTCTCAATCATCTCAATCACTTTCTCTTCCAGTGGCTCCACCTGAATCCAGAACCTGTTGTGCTTGTTGGGACTCTTCCCCAGAGCTGAGATCCCTCGCCTAGTTACGCCCTCTCTGTAGACCACAATAGGCTTAGACGTGACTATCTCCAAGTCGCCGCCAGCGTAGTCTCTGAGGAATTTGACGGCGATCTCCAAGTGGAGTTCACCCATGCCGCTTAGGAGGTATTCGCCGGTTTCCTTGTCTATGGTGGCCACGAGGTTGGGGTCCTCAATGGCTAAGCGATGCATAATGTCGACGAGACGCGGCAGATCCCTCGGGTGCTTGGGCTCTAGGGCTATGGTCACAACGGGCTCGGAAACGTACTTTATGCGTTCGAAGGGCACCATGTCGTCCCTGTGTTCGAAGTCGACGAGGGTTTCGCCGGCTCGAGCGAGGTCTAACCCGAGCATCGCTGCTATGTTTCCAGCGTCAATATGGTCGACAATTTCTCTAAACGAAGCCATGTACATGGAAACCTGCTGAAGGCGATAATCCTTCTTGGCGCCCACGAGGTAGACTTGATCGCCCTGCCTGACTTCTCCCGAGTACAGCCTGCCTGTTGCCACTATGCCGGCTTGTGGGTCCACCTGTGCGCTGGTGATGCAGACTACTGTCGGTCCTTTCGGGTCGCAGTTCGTCATGGCTCTTCCGATTTCCGAGTCGATGTCGCCCTTCCAGATTTGAAGAATTCTGTACTCCTGGGCTTCCATCGGGTTTGGAAGGTGGTCTACAGTCATGCTCAAGAGAGCCTCGTGGAGGGGCAGCGTCTGCTGGAGTTCCTGCCACTCGTCTGTTTGATACGCCTTGACGACGTCGCTGAACCTGATGTCTTTTTCTTTGGCGATCGGCAGTGTGAAGCCCCACTTGTGCAGTGCTGAGCCGAAGGCGACCATTCCTTTGTTTGGGTCCACTTTCCACTTTTCTCTGTATACGGGTTCTCCGTAGAGCTCGATTAGGTTGTTGAAGTCGTTGATTATCCTGACTAGTTTCTTCTGTATCTCCTCGGGGCTGAGCTTCAACTCCTTGATCAGCCTATCAATTTTGTTAATGTACAGAACTGGTCTGACTCGCTCGGCGAGTGCCTGTCTGGTCACGGTTTCTGTTTGAACCATAACCTCCTCGACGGCGTCTATGACCACGATGGCTCCGTCGATGGCACGTAAGGCACGGGTAACTCTGCCCGTGAAGTCCACGTGCCCCGGCGTATCGATTAGGTTGACGATGTAGAACTGGTCCCTAACCTCGTGCAGAAGCGAGATGTTAGCCGTCTTTATTGTCATGCCGCGCTTCTGCTCCTCCTCCAAGTAATCTAGGACTAGGGCTTCGCCAGCCAGTTTTGGGGAAAGTAAGCCAGCACCAGCCAGCAGAGAGTCGGTTGTGGTTGTCTTGCCGTGGTCGATGTGCGCGATGATACCAATGTCTCGAATATTCTCCTTCTTGTTCATCAGCCTGAGGATGTCGCTTACCTGTCGAAACCTCGGCATGACTGGCACTCTCTCGTTTTTGAGAGGCTGGCGGCAACCTATTAACCTTGCTTTGCCATGGGTGAATGAAATTTGCGCTCACTGGCTATAACGAGGAGCCAGATAGTTTGCAGTCGCGACTAGCACTAGTTTGCCACTACGTGCCCTTCATGATTAAAGGCTTGTGGGGGCCACTCTTTTCTAAGCAGTGAAAAGATGGCGTCATCTCTAAATTGGCCGTTAAAATAGCTCCTCTGCCGAAGAACTCCTTCTTTCTTGAAGCCGAGCCTATGGACAAGTCTCATTGACCTTGTGTTCTTTGAGTCAATAATCGCTTGAATTCTGTTCAACCCCATTTTCTCGAAACCGTACTCTAGTACGGCATGCATTGCTTCTGTCATAACGCCTCGCCCCCAGTATGCAGGCTCCAAGTCGTATCCAATTTCTGCTCGGTGTGCAGTCGTGTTCCAATCGTAGAAACCGCACGTCCCTATCAACTCTTTATCCTCTTTTTTGACGATTCCCCATCGAATACCTCTGTTTTCTCGGTGAGGCTTTATGCAGTAGAGTTCAAGTTCTTTCTTGGCTACCTCAATATTTTTAGGTCCAGGAAAGCAGCATCCTTCCACTATCTTATCGTTGTTGAAATGACGGAAATAGAACTCTGCGTCTGCGAGCGTCATTTCTCGAAGGATGAGTCTCTCAGTTACCAGTTGCGGAAATTCTCGGCGGTTTCTTATCTTGTTCACCTGCGCGCGCTTTTCTATGTACTATTTCCAGACATGTTGTAACAAAAGCTTTTTACGTTTCGCTTGTCATCACCATGTAGCCTATTCACATAAAGGCGAAAACACCAATGCATAAGCACAAACAAGAAGGCTCAGTTCCAGACATGACCGATGGCTTGGTTAAAGGATGGTAGGCTAGACTATGGGGCGCTACAAACAGATCGAAGAAATCGTTAAACTCATGAACGACCCGCAGCGCATTCGAAACACCAGCATAATCGCTCATGTTGATCATGGAAAAACAACGCTGTCAGACAGCCTACTCGCGGCTGCTGGCATAATCAGCGAGCAGACCGCGGGGCAGAAACTATACCTCGACTCGTGGGAGCTGGAGCAGAAGAGACAGATGACCGTGTTCGCGTCGAACATAAGCCTCGCCCACAACTACAAGGGACAAGACTACCTCATCAACCTCATAGACACGCCGGGACACATAGACTTCAGCGGCGCCGTCACCAGAAGCCTGCGAGCGGTAGACGGAGCCCTAGTGGTTGTCGACGCCGTGGAAGGACCAATGACGCAGACGGAGACCGTTCTGATGCAGGCGCTTCGCGAAAGGGTCAAACCGCTTCTGTACATCAACAAGGTCGACCGTCTCATCAAAGAGATCCGCCTGACCCCCGAAGCCATACAAGGGAGATTTGCCAAAATCATCGCGAGAGTGAACACCCTAATAGAGAAGTATGCACCGCCCGAGCACAAGAAAGACTGGCAGGTCCAGGTTGAAGACGACCGAGTCGCCTTCGGCTCGGCTCTACACAAGTGGGGGCTTAACCTGTCTCATATGAAGGCCAAGGGCGTCTCCTTCAAAGACATAATTGACGCCTACAGCGGAGAACCCGAAGAGGTAGGTAAGAAGGTTGATGCGCTCAGTAAAAGGGCTCCGTTATATGAACCCATCTTAGACATGTTCTGTGAGCATCTACCTAATCCTCTCCAGGCACAACCGTACAGGCAAAGTCAGATTTGGCCAGGCGACCCAAACAGCGAACTGGGCAAAGCCATGGCTAAGGTTGACCCAAAGGGGCCTCTCCTCATGTGTGTCAGCACCATTGAGGTTGACCCGCACAGCGGAGTCGTGGCCATAGGGCGTGTGTTCAGTGGGACTGTCGAGAGGGGCAAGCCGGTTAGCCTTATCACAAGTCGTCAGAGTGGAGCAGTCCAGCAAGTGTATATGAGCATGGCTGCCGACCGCGTGATAGTCGACCGAGTTCCTGCTGGCAACATAGCGGCGCTAGGCGGAATATCAGGGATGCACGTGGGCGAGACCATAGTCGAACAGGGGACTGAAACCCAACCCTTTGAAGGGCTCAAATACGTTTCAGACCCCGTGGTGACGGTCGCCGTTGAACCAGTTGACATTAAGGATCTGCCTCTCTTTGACAAGGTCATACACAAGCTAACTCTTGAAGACCCAAACCTCCGTTTCACCATCAACAAGGAGAGCGGGGAATACCTCCTAAGCGGCATGGGTGAGCTCCACCTCGAAGTCACCGCCTACCGGATGCAGGAGGCAAAGTTGAACGTAAAAACAGGCAAGCCTATTGTGATTTACCGCGAGACCATAAGCCACAATTATCAAGGACCAGCGGTAATGGGTAAAAGCCCGAACAAACACAGCCGACTCTGGGTGACGTTGGAAAAGTTGCCTGAAGAATTGATTGCGGCGATAAAGATGGGCAAGGTCTCCGAGATGCAAACCCGTGATGAGAGACAGAAAACCCTCAGAACCCAGTTTGGGTGGGACACGGACGACGCGCGGAACGTGATCTCCATCGAAGACACTAGCATTCTTGTGAACAGGATAAAAGGAAGGCAATACGTTGAAGAGGTCTTAGACCACATTAAATCGGGCTTCCGAGAGGCGGTTCACACCAGCATCTTGACGAAGGAGCCAGCCTACGGTTTGAAGGTGAACCTAGAAGACATTACAGTCCACGAAGACCCCGTGCACAGGGGACCAGCGCAGATTCTTCCCATGACTTGGCGTCCCATCTGGGCTTCTCTATTGTTGAGCGACCCAAAACTGCTCGAGCCGATTCTGAGCTTCGAGTGCAAGGTTCCAGCCGACTTCGTAAGCTCAGTGCTCTCAACGGTGCAGAAGCGCCGCGGTAAAGTGCTCGACATGACCACCGAAGAAGACATGATGATTGTTAAGGCGGAGATGCCCGTAGCCGAGTCCTTCGGACTTGCCGAGGAACTGCGGTCGTCAACCCAGGGAAGGGCTTTCTGGGCGACCCAGTTCAGCAGATGGGCTGCTGTGCCAGAGGGTATGCAGCTGGATGTTATAGCACAGATTCGACAACGCAGAGGATTGAGCCCCAATCCGCCGAGACCTGAAGAATTCCTAGAGAGGGAATAGTAAAAAAAAGCAGCAATCCTATCAGAGAAAGCCCTTTAGAAGAACGGCGAGCTACTTTTTCTTTCTCTCGCTTTTTTGGTTTTGTTGCACGCTTGATGATGTCTACTTGTATTGGGAAATAGTGGAGTAGTGTGGCATCGTGATGTATGAGCTGGGAGGGATCCCCTTCTTAGCCTTCTTTTTCTGCTTCGGCATAAACTCCTCACAAAATGTGTGAGGCTGTCTCCTTAAATTATTAAGGAGGCTTGAAAAAATCATGGTTTCCATTTTATTGGATTTTTGAAAAATCCGTAACCACTGGTCTAATCGCTTTAACTAGGTCTCTCACCCTCATCTGAATAGAGACAGTGTGCAGCCCAGCATTGAAGTTTACCATGTCGTTTTCCAAAACAGAGTTATCCATGTAGGTAGGGAGTCCATGCAAGTTTCCAAAAGGGTGCACGGAACCGATCTCGCACCCCGTTATCCTCAACACCTCCTGCGGTGAGGCCAACTGCAATCTTTTAGCTCCAACAATCTTAGCTAAACTCTTAAGCTCTACCTTCCTATCTGCAGCGACCAACCCCATAACAAAACTTCCCCTCTCGGTCTTGAGAACAAGAGCCTTCACACCAGTCTTCAACTCGACACCCCTAACCCTCGCCGCTTCCTCTGAAGTGTAGACTGGTGCATGCTCCAAAACCTCGTAGGGTATCCTGTTTCGATCTAACAATTCTCTTACTAACTTAAACTGGAGACCCCCCATTTCACACGCAACTCTATTCTAAATAAATCGTCAAAACCTTCCTTTAGAATTTTAGTTATTTACCCTTCTCAGCACAACAAATAAGGAGGCTTAGGAGAGACTTTAGTGAACCCTCCCTCAAGTCCCCCGACAGATATACCCGTGACTCACGCTGACTCAGGGATAAAGGAAACTGCGAATCCAAGCGTATCTCCGAGGACAACGGTCATGAGCAGGTATTCAGTGAGCAGTCTCTTCTCCCTCACATCCAAGATCACGCTATACACTGTGGATCCTATTAGAAAATCTTTCAACGCTTGCTTAAACTTGCGCATCTTGGGGCCAAAGGACAACCTCGAACCTCTTGACCTCTGAAGTGTAACGCCGAATATAGCCTTAATGGTGAAGACAGGTAAGACGCAAAAAGTCAAACAAGATAGCGAGTGCAAGATAAAAATCAGATTAAAGGATGCGCTGACTCACGTGAGAGGCGTAGCCGAACTTATTTCTTTCTTAACCGCATACAAAAAAAGTGGTGTTATGGGGTTGTTTCTCCGAAGTGTATGGCGACCTTGATGAGGTCGAAGACGTCGATTAGGTTGTCTTCTTTTAGGTCTGCGTTCGGGTTCCAGCTGGCGTCGCCTGGTTTGGAGCCGAAAGCTATCGCAACCTTGATGAGGTCGAAGACGTCGACGATTTTGTCGCCGTTCACGTCGCCTATGATGGCAACTATGACCCAGCCGCCTGCGAGCGTGTTATCGGATGTGTCTGTCTCGCCTGGGACTGACCATGCGTGTGCGCTTATGGCGTAAATGCCTTTAGCGAAGCCTGTGGTGTTCCAAGTGAAGGTGACGGTTGTGGAGCCTTTGCTTTCTATGGTGACGCTCTGTGTCTGGATGCTGGTTGTGTTGGCTTTCACGTCGACATTGAAGGTCTCGGCTGAGTCGCCTTGGTTTTCTATTGTAGCGTTGATGAACACCGTGTACGTTTGGGGGACCACTGTTTTGGAGACCACCATTTTTGTAACTGCTACGTCGCGCCGCAGTTCTGTTGGTTCTGGGAACGATTTTTCTGGGATTAAGTCTAGTCTGTAGTTGCCTTCTTTAAGTGAGCCGCCTATTCCTTTTGAGTTGATTTCAAGGTCTAGCTCGTATCCGTTTTCTTTGGCGTAGATTCCTGTTACGTCTGGGTTTATGACAATGTTTGTTTTGTATCCGCTTTCTGTGTGGGTGCTTTCAGATATGCCTGTGAGGAAGTTGTTGTCGTTGTTGTAGTTGTTTTCTGTTGTAGCGTATGTGAGGCTGAGGGCAAATAGTAGCGTGACTAAGATTAGGGTTGAAGATATTCTTTTGGCGTCTTTCGCGAAGGTCATTGCGATTTTCCTCGCTGTTGTTTTTAGTCTGCTACGAATTTGATTAGGTCGCCTGGTGGGTTGTTGTCTCCGTAGACTACGTCTGCTGATATGTATGTTGGTGAGTCGATGTCGATTTCTAATATGGCGTTGTAGATGTGGTCTTTGATTAGCCAGAGGGGTTTTTGCGTTCCTAATGGGAGGTTGTATCTTCCGTTGTCAACGCAGTTGCTAAACGTGTCTTGCCAAACTATGCTATCGGTGAAGTCTTTTATCGTTACTCGTATGCTAGCAGTTTGAACTGGATGCCCAGTTGCGTTGGTTAGGGTGCCTCGTAAAGTCACAATTGTTGATCGATAACTTCCAGGCAATCTGTAGAGATAGAGGTTTACTCTGCCGTCCAACATTATGGCTATGTCGTTTAGTCCGTCGTTGTCATAGTCGCCAATTGCAACTCCATATGGGTAACCCAGTCCCGTCCACTGCTTAATGACCGTAGTTCCGTCGCTTTTGTATACCCACACTCTGCCAGCGTTATATTCAGTGAAGGCTATGTCGTTTAAACCATCATTGTCGTAATCTCCAATGTCGACACCAACAGGATTGACGAGACCTGTCCATTGTTTGATCACAGTTACTCCATCGCTTTTATAGACTCTTACCCTGCCGGCGCCCCATTCCGCCATGGCTATGTCGTTTAAGCCGTTGTTGTCGTAATCCCCAATCGCAACTCCATACGGCATACTGAGCCCGGTCCATTGTTTGATCACGGTTACCCCGTCGCTCTTGTATACAGTTACTCTGCCAGCATCGTGTTCTCCAAAGGCTACATCGTTGTATCCGTCGTTGTCATAGTCTCCAATATCAGCACCAATGGGGCGACTAAGCCCGGTCCATTGCCTAATGATAGTTATCCCGTCATTCTTGAAAACGGTTACCTTGTTGGCGCCATAGTCTGCGACGGCTATGTCGTTTAATCCATCGTTGTCGTAGTCGCCAATGGAGACCCACTTGCCTCCGATTAAGCCGATTAGACCTGGCTTTTGGGATTCTTTGCCAAAAGAGTAAGTGGGCTCAACTGAAGCGTATTTTCGTCTTTCGTAATGACTCTTGATTTCGCCTACGCTCAAAGCTCTGTTGTAAATTCTCACTTCGTCGACCAGCCCCTTGAATATGCCGCCAGCGGATGCGCAGTATGGTTCCCTGATGAGCCACAATTTCTCAGTGTTTGTGGTTGCCGCGCCCCAAACAGAAGGATCACTTTGATAGTTTACAGTCTGCGAAGTGCCATTGTGGTATATTGACACGGAAACGGCGCTACCCACAAGTGTTCTAGTAACGGCGATGTGTTGCCACTGATTCAGAACAACAGGAGAGGACGTTGTTCCAACAGATCTATAATCTCCTACCCCCGTGTAATGCCCAAAGAAACCTAGAATACCTCTATCTGCCACTCCTGAAAGAAGAATCAGCGCATACGGTTCAGGCGAATTGGTTGTTCGTTTGGAAACCAAGCCATATCCCCAGGCGGTAAAAGAAGTCATCTGCGGGTTAATCCACATCTCAAGGGTTAGATCGCCAGCAATGTTTACCGAGCTGCTATGCGGCACACTGATGTAGTCGTTCACGCCGTCGAAATACAAGTGTGAACCCGTTGAAAACTTGACATCGCTTCTTCCATCCCATTGCCCACCGTCAGAACCCTGCCAGACGGGTCCGTTCTCCAACGTTCCTGTATTCCCATTACCAGAAGCATCTGCGGTAGTTGTTCCTGAACCTTCATCCATGTGCCACAATCCCGCTTGCCCGCTTTCTCCATAATCCTTCGCAAATGTATTGTCAAAGTTGCTCGTGCTTGACGCTCCAGCATTGCCATAGTACATGTAAAGAGTCGACATACCACTTGCTGGAATTGAAGACACCTTCACCCAAACAGTAGCACTCACACCCAAACTGTAACTCTCAATCCAATGCGAAATCGAAGTCTCTGTAGAGCCATCAAAGTAAGTGAAACGCAAATCGTCAAAGTCCACCTGCATCTCACCTTCATAGCCCACTACCACTTCAACTGATAATCCGTCAAAGTGCTGCCTGAACGCTCAGTCACAATTATTGGCTTCTTGTACTTCCAAGTTGGATTCCACCAAACAGCTTGAAGCTGAACAATTGTACCCAACAAAATGACAGCTGCTGCAATCGCTAGACTCGCAAACGCTTTTTTCTTCATTTTTCTCCTCTCTCATTTTTACGCTTTATTTCAGTTCGCCTCAAACTAGGCGTCAAGAAGGGAGAAGAAATCCCACGAAAAGCAAAGGACAACATCTCATGGTTCGACTTAAGGACCCAACGATCCTAAGAAAGGACAAATGCTCCCTTCCAATGAACGTATCCGGATACAACGAATTTAACATTTATGGAGAAAACTTCTACCAACAAAGAAACCACCTTTTAAGTTCACCAAAAAGAACGAAAAAAGAAACAACTATGGCATGTATGGTGGACCGTGCAGGATTTGAACCTGCGACCTGCGCCGCATGAGGGCGCCGTCCTAACCAACTAGACTACCGGCCCTCTCCCCATACACTTCAAAACTGATGAGACAAAAGACGGCACCATGAAGCGTTTTGCAACTAACCTCAAACTAGCCTATTCGGCTCCCAATAGACTGCTCCAGACGACCCTCTGCCCGTCTCTCTGTCTCTTCATCACCGCGCCTATTTGGCGCCTAATAGAGGGGCTAGGCTAGCCTCGCGCACACACATACAAAGACTGTTTACAGAGGGCAACTCCGCACATAGTGGCCGTCGGCGTAACTCTGATTCAATCATCCATTCAGGCAGGTTCAGTCGTCATTCGGCCAATATCTTACTGTCAGAATAGCTAAAGATAAATCTTTTCAACCCAATAAGAGCTACGATTGGTGAAGCCTCACTTGAGAGTGGTCGCAGCCGACTCGGGCGCAGCAATCCTAAACGAAAACTTTCAACCCTTACAAGTGGTCGCCGCCAGCGCGGTGCTAGTTGAACCACCATACACCGAAGCAAGCACATGCCTAGCAGAACCCATATTCGTCAAAGTCGAAACTGGACCGCTCCTAATCATCCACGAACTAGAGCTGTGCTCAAACCTCCTAAGAAGCGTGAAAGCCGACGTAGTCCACCTGGACATGTCCCTGGGCAGCCTAAGCCTCGAAGAACTCTCAGCCGTCAGCCTCTCTCAGATGAAAATTTCCGGCAAAGCCCGCGGGCACATCCTAATGATTTTGCCAAAGATAAGAAGAATCGCTCTCGACATCAGACGCGCCCACGACATAGATGTCTTAGCCATTGGAAAAGAGAGCGTGCCAGTCAGAATAGCCGAACTAACCTCGGGAGCCCACGCCATCCTCTACACAGCCGAGAAGGCGATTCAACAAAAAACCAGATTAAAGCTAGGCTTACCAGCCAAATGCCGCGCCGAAGTTGCTGAAGACACGGTCTGCCTGCATTCTCTGGTTCCTTCAGAACAAGACATAAGAGGCTACACCAAAGACGAAGATAAAGTCTTAGAGAGAGTGCACACGGAGGAAATGCACAACCCTGTGGCTCGCGGCTTTCGAGTGTTAGAAATCGCACCTAAGACATAGTTTTGCAGGACTTACGCTTGTTTCTCCAACCCAGATACAAACCATAAAACATGGCTAAACTGGCTAAAGACCAGAAGGTGAAAAAGACCACGTAGTAAACAACGGAGCCGTCGCGGTAACGCACATACATCCGCACTGTTTTATACAGAAACTCAGCAAACAGAAGCGCAAACAGCGCCAACGAGACATACCAAGGCAGGAGAAAAATAGAGAGCAACAGCGCGATTAGGAGAAAGCCCCTGATCGGAAGGTTGAAGCGAGCAAAGGAAGGGTTGAAGCTGTGCTTAGCAAAGAGCTGCCCAACACCAGTGAAGTGACGCAGGCACTTGCGAGACGCCACCCCCAACGATGGCGAACCCCTGAACCACACAACGGCTTCGGGCTCATAGAGTATCTTGTGTCGCCCACTAACCTTGTGCGTGAGGTCTGTGTCCTCACACCGGACCAGCGTCTCATCGAACCCGCCGACCTCTTCGACTACGCTTCGTCTGAGAGCGAGGTTCATGGTGGGCGCAATCTTCACAAACCTCCTCTGTTTGGGCATGTCCACTCTGCCGCCGACACACGCTAGGAAGCGTGCGACGCCGCTTTCGGTGTTCCAGAGGCGAGTCTGCCCCGTGACTCCACCGATTTCTGAACCAGAGTCAAAGTGTGTCAAGGCTTTCTCTATCCAGTGTGGCTCGGCGTAGCAGTCGGAATCGATGAAGAAGACTACGTCTCCTGTGGAGTTTTTTACGCCCAGGTTCCGTGCGTGACCGAAGCCCAAGCCAGGTTCACTAATGAGCTTGACTGGATAGTTCTTCACAACATCCCTGGTGCCGTCGGCAGAGTTTCCGTCCACAACAACGACCTCGTCTGGCTTGCGGGTCTGATGAAATATGGAATTCAGGCTCTTTTGGACGGTTGAGGCTGAGTTCTTGGTTAGGAGAATCACTGAAACCTTATGTTGGCCATCAGGCAATCGAGCGCTTTCCCCTACTCACCCTCGATTTCCTTGAGCTCAACCTCGCCCTTCGGAGTCTTCTCCTCGAATATTATGGCTTGGAACTTGTAGATTCTTGTTCCCTTCAGCAGCCATGAGTCGGGTGGCAGACCCGCCTTGATGCAGCACTGGCAGAGGAACGCTTCCTCGTCCCATTTCCACTCCACTGGCACCTGGGGGAGAAGCAACCCTTTGCAGTAGCTGCGCTCCACGATGAGTCCGTCTCTGCCAACTTTAATCTTGGAGCAGTATTCAATGGGGTTTTCCACCTCGACGGGTTCTGGAGGGGTTAGCACGCTGACTTCGAAGACGACGTGGTCGAGTTCGTTCTGAGACATAGGGTTGAAGCGTGGGTCTTGTGTCGCGGAGCTGACGGCTGACTCGATTACAGCCTGAGCCAGAGGCGCTGTTGGATAGGGGAAACCGATGCAGCCTCTCAGTTCTTTTCTCTTGCCCTTGACGCTGTTTATTGTGACGAAGACTCCGCAGTGTTCCTTTAGCTTCGGTGGCGTATCCTCGGGCGTCTTGATTGTCTTGCCTTTCCTGAGGTGTTCTTCCGAGGCTCGTCGGGCGAGCTTGACTAGAAACGCTCCTTCTTCGTGTGTTAGTGTGAATGGCATGGTTGTTCGTAGCCTCTCTTTCTTTAGTTACCTAAGACTTCTGGGGTATAGGCATATTACCCTTGCCGAGGAGAAGAGGCTTTGAGGCTTTTTTTGGCTAGAACTTTAGGGATTCTTCTTCGATGCCTTCCTTGGTGATGTAGAGGAGGTCGACGCCGTCGCCGCTCATTATGTCTCGGCTTATCGCCGATTTTATGGCTCTTGTGACGAGGTCTTTTCCATCTTTGATGTTCATGTTTTCTTTGTAGCCTTGTTCCAGGACGCCTACGGCTATCTCGGCTCCTGAGCCCACTGCGGCGTACTTGTCGGGTATGACTGAGCCTAGTACGTCGAGGACGTATAGTGAGGCGCCTTCCTCGTCCATTCCGCCCACTATTGTCTGTGTTATCAGTGGTACGAGTCTTCTGCTGAAGAGTAGGGTGGACATGACTTTCGCGGCTGACCGTACGGAGATGGGTCGTCCGGCGTCTAGTTTGAAGAGGTTGGAGTAGGCTTCTACCTCGCGCACGAGGATCTGCATGTCTGAGACTAGGCCTGCGCAGGCTGCGCCTATGCGGTCTGTGAGTTTGAAGACTTTTTTTCCTACGCGGCTCATAACCATGTAGCCGTAGCTGACTCTTTTTTCTGAGGCTAGTATGACGCCGTCTGTGCACACGATTCCTAGTGTGGTGGCGCCTGGGATGAACATGTAGGGTGGCTGTTGTTGTTCTGGCATGTTGGGTTTCTCCGTTTTTGTTGGATATTGTTCTGGGAGGCTATTAAACTTAATCGTGTGGGTGGGGGAGTAGTTTTTGTTGTGTGTGCGCACTTGTGACCTAGCCCCTCTATTAGGCTTCAAATAGGCAGAGTGATAGAGAGACGGGTATGGCCTCGTCGGGGAGGGGGGGCACTTTGTCCGAGTGGTCGAGGGTCGGTGGTAGGGTTTAAAAACTTTCGAGTTGCATTAGCGTTGAGGAGCAGCAGACAATGATTTGCGTTTACCGCAAGGAAATCGGCGGGATGTGGTGTGCCGTGGCAACCGAAGATGAGAGAGTGGTTGCGACGAGTTACGCTAAGAGAGAAAGCGACGCTTTGAAGAGCTTGCTTGAGAGCTTGCCTTACAACGCTCCGTTTCAAGTGGTTGACGAGCCGAGTCGGCTTTCGGAGAGTGCGTTGACCACTGTTGAGGCGATTTTGCGGGGTGAAGCTGTTTCGGTTGGTTTTGATTTGGAGATGAAGTATGTCCCAGATTATTCTCGTAGAGTGCTCAACTGTGTGTTCAGGGTTCCCGTGGGCTATGTTACTACGTACAAAGCTGTGGCAGATGCTGTGGGAGGCGGTCCCAGAGCGGTGGGTCAGGTGATGGCTTCGAATCCCCTCGCGCCCATTGTTCCCTGTCACAGGGTTGTGTGCTCAGACTTCGGTTTGGGCGGTTTTGGGGGCGGCTTCGGAGAGGGAGTGAAGACTAAGCGGGAGCTTTTGGAGAGGGAGGACAGGGGTTATCGTGAGCCTAAGAAGATGAAGGTGGGTGGCGGGGTTTTGGCTCTGTTCCCCGTTGGATTCGTTTTGGAAAGACTGAAATCTAGTTAGTGGATATAAACTGTTTTTGTTGAGTTGTGACTGAGGGAAGAGGCGTGGTTAAGCGTGGGCTTTTCGTGGGCAGGTTTCAACCGTTTCATAAGGGGCACCTGTGGGCGGTGGAGCACATTTTGAAGGAAGTGAACGAACTCGTAATTGTAATTGGCAGCGCCCAGTACAGCCACAAGGTGGACAATCCGTTCACGGTTGGCGAGCGCCTCACAATGATTCGAAGAGCCTTGGAAGAGGCTAAAATCCCTCTCTCGCGCTGCTGGGTCGTGCCCGTTCCCGACCTAGGCATTCACATGCTGTGGGTGGCGGAAATAGTGGGCTACACGCCCAAGTTTAACCTAGTTTACGTTAACGAGCCCTTAACTAAGCGACTGTTTGTTGAAGCGGGCTTCAAGGTGAAGCCTGTTTCACTCCATCAACGCGAAGTCTACGACGCCACGGAGATAAGAGAAAGAATGCTGAAGGGAAAGAACTGGAAGACACTTGTTTCGAAAAGCGTGGCACAATTCATAGAAGAAATAGACGGCACACAAAGACTAAAAGACCTAGCCAAAACAGACAAAACCAAAACCTAAGTAATAACACGGCGAATAGTTAACTACCAATTTGCACGCTTTGTCGTGTATCGAAAGCATATCTTGTCGCCTCGGACGACTTTTTCACTTCAAGTTGCATTTATATTTCAAAGAGAAATCTAATATTCCGCACATGATTAATTGAGAAGTGGTCACAGTTTGGCACTTAAAGAGTTAGGGCAGAAGGTGGTGTCGGCAAGGTTACTGAACCTCATGGCATGACGCTTGAGAAGGTGAATTACATGAAACGAAGAACCCTTGATGAAACAATAAAGTTGGACATTGAGCGTCTTGACAAAGGCGAATTTGATTCGATAATGGTTTTTTCAGCATTGAACGATTTTGCCCTCTCTGTTTGCGCACAATCGATTATCAATGAGAGACCCGACATCAAAAGGAAAGACTTGATAGAAGAACTACGCAACATCATCACGGGGAAGATCTAACTGTACAGAATAGGAAAAGATGTTCTACCGAAAAAGTTAGGATTTAGATACAGTGTCCATGTCAGCACCGTTTTACCCCTCATTAGTTTGCTGAACAAACACAGAATCAAGTATCTATTCACAGGAGCTTTAGCTGTAAACTATTACGGAAGACCCAGAACATCCATGGACATCGATGTAATCATCGATAATGACGAAAACAAGCTTATGAAAATTGTGAAATCACTAAAAGCGAGGGGGCTTAATGTCATTGAATCCGACGTCAAGCAAGCTATCAGAGAAGGCTCTCACTTTTCTGTTTTCAGCGAATACTCACCCTACTATTTTGATTTCAAAGTTGTAAAACCAATCGAGAAGAGTATGTTAAACAGAACAATAATCGTTAAGCTCTGGAGAAGAAAAGCCTACCTACCCAAGCCTGAAGACTTGATCGTCAGCAAACTAATATTCGGAAGCGAACAAGACATCAATGACGTAAAAAGCATTTTGCTGAGACAAAAAGGCAAGATTGACTATAAATATTTACGCAATCTATCCATAGAAAAAAATGTCATCGACAAACTTGAAAAGTTAATATAGATAAACCATTCTAGCCTCATCTCCAGAGCACAACCATTTTCGTGCTGATTTTGTGCAGTCTAAACAGATGCATTCTTTAATTCTTTTCCAAATTCGGCGTCTACTGGACTCTGTTTAACTCTTCTGTTGGTCCCCTCTAGCCTACACAAAGAAAACATAGCTTGTTTTCAAACATCTCTCTCCTCCCACTAGGTAAGGGTCTCTCACACACGTGCGCTTCTAAGCCGTATAGCAACAGCGGCTCCCGCTCTCGCCCCAAACCTTTCAGAAGCGTTTCCCTGATTCACAGAAACCTCGAGAAAATCGTGGCTGCCAATGAGAGCTAAAGACTTTCCAACCGAAACTTCTCCGTAAGCCCAGCAGAACCTCAACTTTACGACTCTGTCTCTGAGCCTAAGACCGAACACCGCACCCTCTCTTATTCCCGTTCTCTCAAACTCCGTCCTCGATATGTTAGTGACTACGTTTCCGAAGTCGTCAACGTGCAACACCTCGCCAAACAACGCATTCTTGGTTAAACGAGGCTTCGCAAACCTCGGAACCACAAAATCATGAATTTCAGACCCAAAATCAGACGGCTTGCAGCCTCCTCTCGCCAAGTGTGCGGCTGCAGGCGCAAACACGTCTCTCCCGTGAAAAGTCTTGGAAACCCTGGGAAGCATAAACCTTGAATTAGTGATTTCGTAAACATGGCGTATCTCGTCTTTCTCAGCCGCCAGCATGAGCAAACCGTTGTCAGGACCCACGTAAAACGCGCGCTTCGTCTCAACCAGTATCGGGCGCCTTTTCGTCCCGACTCCCGGGTCAACAACCGCCACGTGAATCGTGCCTCCTGGGAAGTATGGAGCGGCTGAGGCGAACACGAAGGCGCCCATCCGAACGTTGAACTTCTCAACCTCGTGGCTAATGTCCACTATTCGGGCTTCGGGATGAATGGAGAGAATCACCGCCTTCATCTCAGCCACGTAGGGGTCCCTCAACCCGAAATCCGAGAGCAGAGTTATAATCGACATCTCAAGTGTCCCCCATAAGACTTAAAGGATAGACGATTTTATGCTTTTAATCTCCACAACTCTCGGCTAAGGAGAAAAGAATCATGGAAGAGAGAAGATGTCTAATAATGCTGCCGGGTCCGACAAACGTCCCAGACAGAGTCACCCGCGCCATGACCAAACCAATAATCAACCACAGAGGACCAGAGTTCGCCGCCCTCCACGACAGCATCACAGACGGCTTAGAACACGCGTACCAAACCAAACAAGACGTCTACGTCCTAACCTCCTCAGGAACAGGCGCCGTCGAATGCGCAGTAACCAACACCCTAAACCCACGCGACAAAGTCATCGTCCCAGTCTTCGGAGTTTTCAGCCAGAGAATAAAAGAGAAAGTAACCCTGCACGGAGGGCAACCGATCGAGATACCCATCCAATGGGGAGACGCCCCAACAGCACAACAAATCGAAGAGGCAATCGAGAAAGAAAAAACAGCCAAAGCCATAGCCGTCGTCTACAACGAAACCTCAACAGGCGCCACAGTGAGAGACCTCCCAAAAATCGGCAGAATAGCCAAACAAAACAACCTCATTCTCATCGTGGACGCCATCTCCATCCTCGGTGGCGACAACCTGCCCGTCGACGACTGGAACATAGACCTCTGCGTATCTGGGAGTCAGAAATGCCTAGCCTGCCCACCCGGCTTAGCCACGGTCTCTGTCAGCGAAAAAGCTTGGGAAACAATAGAGAAGACCAAGACAAGACCCTACTACTTCGACCTCCTGAAGATGCGAGAGCACGGCTCGAGGAAGGAAACCCCCTTCACACCCGCCCTGCCCCTCTACTACGCCCTGGACGAAGCCCTAAAAATGATAAGGGAGGAGGGAATCCAAAACCGCCTCAAACGCCACGCCACATGCGCCAAAGCCTTCTACACAGCCCTACAAGCCATGAAACTCAAGCCCTACCCAAAAGACAACACCCGCTCAAACACGGTCATAGCCATCAACGTGCCAACCCGCGTCGACGGAGCCAAGGTCAGAGAGCTGATGAAGGAGCGCTACAACGTCGTCATCGCCGGAGGAATGGGCAAGATCAGTCAACTGATCTTCAGGGTCGGTTGCATGGGAATGATCTCTGAGGCTGAGGTACTCACAACCGTGATGGCTCTCGAAAACTCGCTGGCAGACGTAGACTATCCAGTCAAGATTGGAGTGGGAGTTGAAGCGGCTAGACGGGTCTTCCACTCATAACCTCTCCTCCAGCCTCCTTAGTCACGGCAAAGTCTTCATCTCGACCAACTCGTGGGCTGCAACCGCACAGGCGTGCTTGCAGTAACCCTTTTCTCGCAGAGAGTATGGACAGGAACATATGACTCGCTTCTCTCTCGTCAGTCTGACCTTGTACTCGTCTCCGGCGCGACTCCAGACTAGCCATTCGCCTTCAGAGATCCTGCGTATGCTCTTGAGGTAGGCGGAGGCTCTCCTCCTAACACGAAGAGGCGAGACGGCGAGCACTTCACTCCAAACCTCATCTGGAGTTGGATCTGTCATTCATTCGCCCCCGTCTATCATGAAGATTGGCGGGTTGCTGACTTAAATGTGCGCTCGATAAAAATTAGTTGAAGGAGCCCCTTTCACTTGACGCCTTCAGAGCCGATTCCCTTGGACCGACTTAGAGAGCAGAGATACGCCGAGGTTCTCTGCTACCCGCGATGTGATGCGAAGGAGTTGGAGAGGCGCACAATGGAGCTGAGAACACTCAACGTGAGGGCTCTGGAGTTCGCTGGAGAGAAGAGGGCTTTCAATCTGCCGGTCTTGGGCAAGGGCTGTGTGGGCATAGTAGTCACGGCACACATGGAGACAGGAAAGGTTGCGATGAAGATTCGCAGGATTGACGCGGACAGAGCTGGGATGCACCGCGAGGCTGAGATGCTGAGAAGAGCGAACAGCCTCGGCGTTGGTCCTCACATGCTCTGCGTCTCTGACAATTTCTTGCTCATGCAGTTCGTAGAAGGAGTGTTGCTTCCAAAGTGGGTTGAGGGATTGCGGGGACGGGGCGCAAAAGTTAGAATCCGCCATGTTCTGCGCGATGTCTTGGAGCAGTGCTGGAGACTGGACGAGGCTGGAGTGGACCATGGGGAGCTCAGCAGGGCTCCAAAGCACGTCATAGTGGGCACGGGAGATAAGCCCGTGATAGTGGATTTTGAGACAGCCAGCCTCTCTCGGAGAGTCTCAAACGTCACGTCCATCTGCCAATACCTGTTCATAGGAAGCCGCGTCGCGAAGGTCATTCAGAAGAGACGCTTCAGAGTCGATAGGCAGAAACTCTTGGAGGCTCTAAGGACCTACAAGAGAAACCGCACACACAAGAACTTCAGCAAGATTCTAGAAGC
>Ga0315306_10000027_pt1 | contig 72533 bp, 70 predicted proteins | sample TDP1_MG_FD_203803 | JGI IMG/M metagenome (GOLD analysis project Ga0315306, IMG submission 203803) | Freshwater sediment microbial communities from Lake Towuti, South Sulawesi, Indonesia - TDP1 | ecosystem: Environmental > Aquatic > Freshwater > Lake > Sediment | place: Indonesia: South Sulawesi... | reverse complement strand
GCCTGGACCATTAGGTTACTTTCTACGCCAAAAGTATTATGGAAAGAGGTTGAAGAGGATGGGCAGGGGAGTAGCTATAGGTGTTGGTGTCATTTTTGACAGACCGAGAAACGTTAGCATCGATGATTATAGTCATATCGACAACTACGTACAGATTGAAGGGGGAAGCGGTGGAGTAGAAATTGGGAGATACGTGCATGTCGCTTCGCATTGTCTTATTCAAGGGGATGGAATAGTCAAGATAGGTGATTACGCTGGAGTGGCAAGCGGTACACGAATCTACAGTAGCACGAACTATTTTGAAGACGAGAGGGGCGTGGGAAAAAGAATGACACCATTAGCCCCTGAGGAACAAATAAGAATAGTTGCAAAGCCAGTTACTATTGGAAACGACGCGTTCCTCGGAGTGAATTGTGTAGTGCTGCCCGGGGTTACGATTGGAGAGGGCGCGGTTATCGGTGCACACGGGCTTGTTATTGAGGATGTTCTTCCTTGGTCAATAGCCGTGGGCGTTCCAGCAAAAGTGATTAAGAAGCGCCCTAAGCATCCGTATGGTAAATGACACTTCCATGGTCGCCCTCTTTGCAAGGGAAAAAGGCTCATAACGAAATCTCTGACCCAATTGGCTTTTCGATGCATACTTCAGGAGAAGTATCCCAGAGTGGACAGTAGCCGTTGGGCTTCCAGCAAGAGTGATAAAAGACAGGGAGAGCGGCCCTGATGTCTAGCAATAACGTACAAAAAGAATTTGACCGATGTTTAAAAAGAAGGGGTTTGGTAGAGACAAGCGAGATATATCGCGCGTATAGAAAATATTGGTTGAGTGACTTGAGTCGCGGCGAAAACACTCTCAACGTATTTAAGCAGTCTGGAGCCATCAAGAACCTTGAAAATAGATTGATCCTTGATTGTGGATGTGGAAGTGGAGGTCTCTGTGAAGCTAGCGTCAAAGAGGGCGCGAAAGTTATAGGCGTGGACACTTGCAGGGATATCGTTACGGTTGCTAAGAACAGAAGTGCAGAAGTTCAATACGTTATAGCGTCGGGGACTAACTTACCCTTTGTGGAGAATATTTTCGATATAGTTTTCGCTGTGGACGTGTTGGAGCACGTTTACGATCAGTCTAGGTTTGTCATGAAGATGTTTAGCGTTCTCAAACAAAATGGTCTTCTACTTTCGATATGCGATAACAAACTTTGGTGGTGGGAAGGACACACACAGCTGCCTCTCCTACACTTATTGCCTATATGGTTAGCTGATGCTTTACTCAAAGTTTTTAGGCGGGATTTCGTCATTTGGTATGGATCATATGACAGTATCAGGCTACCGACCTATCGCGGCTTGAGAAAAATTTTCCACCGCTATCCAACTGATATCTACTCGACTCGAAAACGACTTGTTCCAAAAACGTTCTCTCCAAAATTCTACGTAATCTCAAGAAAGACAGAAGAATCTTCTTAAATCTAAAGAGGATGAACGTGACTCTCGGGCGCGCAGTCCTCGGTAAGTTCCGTGATTTCTTTCTCTACCTCAGATACCTTAACCCCAACGGATACGCTTTTACTGCGGTACGTCGCGAGGAAGCTCCGCCAGACAAATTCTCAACAAGTTATCTTCTGTCTGACTTGGAGGGCTTCAAAGAGTTTCAGCAGGGAAAGATGTCGCCAAGACTAGCGAAGTCCCTAGACTGTGTGAAAATAGATCAAGGCGATAGGGTTCTTGACATAGGCTGTGGTAGAGGCGAGGTTCTTCAAGCCATAAAACACTGCGGTGGCGTGCCCATCGGCTTAGACTTCTCTCTAGACGCTGTCAAAATCTCCAAACGAACATCCCGTGAAGAGGTTGTTAGAGCAGATGCCTTGAATCTCCCTTTCACAAAAGAAGTCTTTGATAAAGTGCTGTTACTGGAAGTCATCTACTACTTGGACAACGAGAACATCTTCAGAGTTTTCAGCGAAATTCGCTTCCTCCTAAAGAAACGCGGTAAGCTCTTGATCACCACTCCCAGCTTTGGAGCAGCCTTTCTATTTCAGCTTGGTCTGTTTCTAAGGAGCGGTCACAAGCAGAGGCCGAGTCTTATTAATCCCAGAATGATGCTTAGGAAGCTGGGTTATGCCACAAAGCTAAAGACAGAGACCTACATGCCCACTGGACAAATGAGATTTAAAAGACAGTTGTATAAAATTCTGTTTGATTTGTTATCGGTTAAGAGATGTTACTTCGTTGCATCGAAAGAATATTAAAACACGCTTCTCTCTACAATGATTGAACAGCTTAGGACTGTGACTACACTTCGCCCTAGAAGAATAGCTTCAGCTTTATGGTATGCATTTTTTGCGCTTGACATGGGTCAATGGATGTTTCTTATAGAAAAGAACTTCATGACTGAATAAATACTGCGTCTCACATTATTTGACTGATGATTAAATAAGATACTCGGAGAAAGACGCCGAAGAGAAAAAAATGAAAACAACTTCAATTGCGCTTCTGTTTGCTTTCCTGTTCTTAGTCATGTTAGAGACACAACTCGTAACAACTGTAAGAGCCGAAACAACAGAAGGCTACACTTCTGCATACTCGAGATATTTCGAGGAAGAGGGGCACCTTGAGGGAGTAGGAACCCACTTCGCGATAACAAACAGCCGCTATCTAAACATTAACCTAACCAGCACCGAAAAGGTTTGTGTGATGCTGGAATCCGTTCCCAGAATAGTAAGCTTCATTTTAGAAAGCAACAGCTCAGCAACCTCAACCATCTTAACCCTCACAGGCTTCAAACCCAACACTACATACTACAGACACCAAGATGGCTACCTAATGGAGAGCTTCACCACAAATTCCAGCGGGGGATACACCTACGCTCAAGATATCTCCGAAAACCACCACATCTTCATCCAAGAAAGCGCCTCAACCATTTACATCTATACGAATTGCACAGTCACCCGTGACTTGACTGAACCGATACTTGTAACAGCAGATAACATAACCATAGACGGAAACGGCCACACACTACAAGGACCTGGATCTGGTTGGGGCTTCTATCTATCGGGCAGAAAAGGTGTAACTATCAAGAACTTCATTGTTAAAGGATGGACAGATGGTATTCACATGATGTATTCCAAGTTTAACACGATTAGCAACAACATGCTGTCAAACAACAGCTGGGCCGCTATCCAATTGTGGGTATGTCCTTACAACACTCTCAGCGGCAACACAATAAAAAATAATGGTGATCGCGGCATTATCATGTTCTATTCTGGAGGCACCACTATGAGGAATAATAGTATGACAGGTAATCCTCTCAACTTTGGAGTCCGGGGTGGCAATCTAGAAGATTACACTTACGACATCGATACTTCGAACACAGTAGATAGTAAGCCTATCTATTATCTCATTAGTCAGAGCAACATCCTCATAGACCATTCTACATTCCCAAACGCGGGCTACCTTGCACTCGTAAACTCGACAAACGTCACGGTGAGAGGGCTAACCCTAACTAGGAACCGTGATGGACTAACCTTCGCCCACACAATGAATTCGGTCATAGAAAACGTGAATGCCTCATACAATGGGTATGGCATGGTCTTAATCGATTCTCACTACAACACTATCAGACGTAATATAATATCAAATAACTGGATCGGTATTGTATTGTGGCATGACACTAATTGGTATTTTCCAACTCCGTCCACCTACAATAAAATATATCACAATAACTTCATTGACAACTCAGAAAATGTGTGGAGTTGGTCCACCCTAAACTCTTGGGACAACGGATACCCCTCCGGCGGAAACTATTGGAGCGACTACACCGGAAGCGACAACTACTCTGGCGTTAACCAGAACCAACCAGGCAGCGACGGCATCGGCGACACCCCATATCAAAGGGTGTTAACTGCACGTAAGGTGTATGACAGATACCCGTTTATGAAACCCCTAAGCAAAATCAGCGGCTATGTAACCGACGAATACTTACGCACAGGGCTGGCTTGTGTCGCCCTTGAATTGTCCACAGGGGCAACCGTTTCGACTCGCTCTGACGGATACTACGAGTTTCCAATTGTTCCCATTGGAACATACACTGTAACTCAAACACTACTCACTGGCTATGGCACTCACGACGCACTCACCAAATCGGTAACACTCATCTCTGGACAAACCCCCACCGTAAACTTCACGCAGTTCAAATACGTTAGCGTCCACGGCTACATCGCTAACCCTATAGACAACACACCTGTCAGCGAAGTAAGAATAGACGTGTCAGAGGGCGCGGTTGGCACGTTCGTAACCGGGAGTGACGGACTATACACTTTCAGTAATCTAGACCCCTCTTTGAGTTATACTGTTACCCTTGTGCCAAGCACGCTGCCGCCAAACTGGGCTCCACACGGACCAGCCGCGATCACATTAAACAACCTGCTGGCTAGCTATCCCTCCGACACTCAATTGAACTTCCAATCTTACCCGTTGCCTCTCATGGTCTTTGAGAAGATCGCAGACAATGCTTGGGTTGTGCCAGGCGGCTACATCACCTACACTGTATATTATGACAACATTGGACCTGGACCAGCAACAGGTGTCGTTGTAACCGATGTTCTTCCACCGTTAGCCGTGTACGTCAGCGCCACACCAAGCCCAACATTCATAGGCGATGGCACCTTGACCTGGAACATCGGCGATGTCGAGTCTGGAGGATCAGGCACCATAACCATCGTTGTGCAATCCAGCCTTCTCTCCTCAATTGGAGAGTTGAAAATTAACACAGCTACTATCCATTACAACGATTACCATCACAACGCTCAGACTCCTGTCTCTGACTCGGCTGAGACAACAGTGGTTGTGAGTGAGGCAAACTACGGCGATGTCAGAACCGTCGGCTTCTGGAAGCACCAGGTCTATTTGGCAATTACGGGTAAGCCTGGCGTCACAGTGCCTAAGAGTGAGTTGATTGTCTTTCTGAAGCAGATCAGCGTTTCATCTAGATATCCACTCTACCAAAGCATATACATTGCGGGCGATGATCAATGGACGCTGCTAAACGCCTATGCCGTTCTGAAGACTCCAACTGAAACCGGCAGCATGAAAGCGAGAGCGGAGCAACAGTTGCTCGCAACATGGCTGAACCTCGCCCGACACGCATTCTACAGCAACACCCAACTGAGCTCAGAAAAATATGGTGAATACGGGCTCACCACAGTTAGAGAGGCTACCATACATTGTGAAAACATACTACTAGACTCGAGCTCATCCACCTCCGATTACGAAAAAGTAAAAACCATCTGCGATAATCTCAACAACGGCATAGGAATAATCTGGTAAAAAATTTTTTGTTAGTCTGACAAGAAATTTTAAATGCGGGTTTGTGAAGGAGAAAAATTATAACGCATCGGATGGATATTGTTTGAAAGATCTTTAAGTGTTGTTAAAGCAATAGACTTTTTGCGAAAAGCGCGAAAAATTACCACCAAAGATTAATAGGGGTCACACAATCTTGAACCATTATAGTACAATACATAATTTACAATACATAATTTACACGTGATGCCATGAATGAAATAACGGGTAAAAGCATTCTGGTAACGGGTGGCGCGGGTTTTATCGGAAGTCATCTAGTAGATAGGCTAATTCAAGAACGACCAGAGAAGATAGTCGTTATTGACAACCTCTTTCTCGGGAAATTAAGTAATCTGGACTATGCGAAAGCCATTTTTGGCAATCTTATCATATATATAAGAGACGCTTCAACCTTTACAGTTTTAGAAGAAATCATGCTAAAGGAGAATATAAACACTGTTTTCGACTTGGCCACCATACCGCTCCCAACTTCCTATGTGCAACCGAGATGGACGTACGAAAACAACATCGGAATAGCTCTCAATTTCTGCGAGTTATTGCGACAAGATAAGTTTGACTTCTACATTCACGCTTCATCTTCTGAAGTATATGGATCTGCGCAATTTATACCGATGACTGAGAATCATCCAATGAATCCCACGACCACATACGGAGCTAGCAAAGCGTCCCAGGACCTTTTGATACAGGCCTTCGACCGCATGTATGACCTCAGCTATTTCATCTTCAGACCCTTCAACAATTTCGGCGAACGCCAAAACGAGCTGGCATACGCGGGTGTGATTCCGTTAACGATCAGAAGGATACTTCAGGGGGAAAAACCTGTACAACACGGTGATGGCACACAAACTCGAGATTTCATCTATGTAAAGGACACCGTGGACGGCGTAGTGCGATTGTCTGAGAGCTCTAAGAGCAGAAAACAGATCATCCACGTTTGCAGAGGAAAAGAAGTAGCGATAAGAGATCTAATAAGAGTAATCTGTGAAGAGATGCACTACTCAGGTGAGATTCTGACGGTGCCGAACCCCAGGCCAACAGATGTGAAACGGCATTATGCCAGTAATGAAAAAATCAAATCGATTATAGACTTTGAACCAACAGACCTAGAGAAAGCCATCCGCAATGTAGTAGAATGGTATAAGAGGGAGACACGATGAGCATTCTCGTCGTAGGAGCATCTGGCTTCATTGGAAAAAATCTTTTGTTAGAAATGCCTAGGAAGTGGAATGTTTATGGAGTTTATCGCAGCAGTCCCGACTTCTTATCTTTTTTGGAGAAAAACGAGCTAACAAATGTTCAACCGCTCAAGTGTGACCTAGGAAATCTCAAAGAAGTGGAGGTGGTCATGGCTGGGCTCAAAGAGATCGATGTGTGCGTTTATTTGGTTGCAAACACCAGTGTCGGTCGGCTGATTGAAGATCCTATTCTTGATGTTGACACCAACATTAGTCCCTTGCTGAATTTTTTGAGATGTTTTAGAGGTCGTAAATTAATTTTTTTGTCCTCCGGTGCCGTTTACATGGGTCTTAAGAGAGAAATATCACCCAAATCGAAAATCAACCCCACAATTCCCTACGCGATATCCAAGTACGCATGCGAGCTCTACATAAAATTCTATCAAAGTGTTAAAAAGACATTCAAAGAATACGTGATACTAAGATTCTTTGGAGCTTACGGTCCATACGAGCCCAGAAGGAAGATTTCAACAAAGCTCATCATGTTAATCAATGATCCCGAAAAAAAAGATTTCGCTGTCTATGGAGATGGAGGAAACTACATAGATTTTATGTATGTTACAGATGCAATTAGGGGAATACTAGCGGTTATCAACAGCAAGAAAGCAAACATAACGGTTGATTTTTGCTCAGGGCATCCCCAAACTATCAACGAATTGGCGATGAGAGTAGGGCAGCTGTTCAAGAAGAAAATAAACGTAATACACGTAGGGGTTTCCCCGGAGTATATCACTTTCTACGCTTCTCCAAAAGAAATGGAGAAGATATTTGGGTTCAAGCCAAACATATCTCTAGAAAATGGCTTCAAAATGTTTTCGAATTGGATGGCGTCAAGGGAGTCCTAGATGGTTTTTTGACAATGTCTTCTAGAGACACTTGGAGAAAGGGATAATATTGAAAAGTTAAGAGCGATTCAGAACATGAAAATTCTCTTTATATCAAATCGGTTCCCTCCTGATTTCGTCGGTGGATATGAGATTAGCGCGTGTAAGGTTGCAAGGCAATTGTCCAGGAGGGGACATGAAGTGCACATTTTAACAAGAAAATCCATCTCTTCTGACGAAGAAGATTTAAGAATTTATAGAGTTCTGAATTTCCATCGCGCATCGTATATAAATCAATCTTTTCCAATTTTTCAAAGGCTTAGAGATATAGCTTTTGGCGTGTTTTTTGATTTAAACAACTTTGTAATTGCAAAAAATCTTCTAAAAAAATTGAAGCCAGATATCGTTAGCATCTGGAACCTTAACGGAGTCTCGTTATCACCACTGATTGCTACAATGAGATTTAGATTTCCTTTAGCTATACATGTGTGTGACCATACATTTCCAGCACGTGTAGGACAGCGTCTTTGCTTGCCAGTGATAAATAAGCATGTACCAAATGCCTTATTTTATAGTTTATTGAAACGTGCTTCTTTCAAAGTTTATGCGATAAGTAATTACTTGAAAAATATCCTCATTAAACAAGGTTTTCCAAGCAGCAAGATAATGGTAATTAACAGCGGTGTTGACACTAGTGTTTTCAGACCTATGAACCTTGAACGTGACACTAAGTTCACGATACTATACGTTGGGCGATTACAGCCCGACAAGGGCCTTCATGTTTTGTTGCGAGCTCTAGTTTCTTTCGTTCGGTATTGTAAGGAAGCTCAATTAATAATTGTCGGCAACGGTTCTTCCGATTATCAAAGTACTCTTCAGTCAATGGCATCTTCATTAAACCTTTTGACAGCTATTAAGTTCTTAGGGAAAATCAACCATGAGACATTGTGGCAGATTTATAATAAGGCAGATGTGTTCGTATACCCCTCTTTATCGGCTGAACCATTCGGTATGGCTATCTTAGAGGCTATGGCGTGTGGTGTTCCTGTTATCGCCTCAGAAGGAGGAGGGAAGTCGGAACTCATTCTGAACGGTAAAAACGGCGTCCTAATAAAACCTAATGATGCTCATGCATTAGCATCTGCCTTAATGGGTATTAAGAGACAACCAAATTTTGCTGCCAGTATTGCAGAAAATGGATTGCTTACAGTAAGAAAGAAGTTTTCATGGAATAAGATAGTCGGTCAAGTCTTACAAGAATATGAAAGTTTAATAGAGTACAAACGTTCTTACAATTAAAGTAGCACCTACTGACCAGCATGCATGGAAACCATGATGTTTTCAAAATTGATGGGATAGAAGGATTACGATTCGTTACTATAAGGGAAAGACCTTTTGTGTATGCAATCCTCGTCTTTTACCACATCTCTAACAAAGGTTCTCGATGATTATTCTTTAAGAAGGCTTTAGCGTCGGGTGTGAGCAAATAAATATTTGATTAAGTCCTCACGCATGGATACACATGCGGCTTTCTTAATCCTCTACTTTTAATCTGCGTCCACGACTCATGAGTCAAGTCGAGATATCTCTTATAATTTCTCACTGAGTGTTTATTCTCCACATATTTCCGAGCTTTGCGCCCCATTTCTAAAGCGATTTCAGGGTGCTCTAAAATGAAAACTAATCTTTCCGGAAAAGCATCCAAATTCTTGACCACGGAGCAGTGAACCATATCTTTCACTCCAAGTCCCTCAACTCCTAACGTGGTTGTAACTACAGGTTTCGAAAGAGCAAAATACTCCAGTATTTTGTTTTTCACTCCAGATCCCGAAGTTAGCGGCGCGATAGCCACATCTGCTAGGTTAATATAACTGAAGAGGTTACGGACGTAGCCCGTGAAAATTGTTTTACCACTTTTCTCCACTAGATCCTTTGGTGGATGGGAGCCGATTATCACAAAAACAACATCGCTATATTTTCTGTATATTCGAGGCGCCAGCTCATCAACGATGAACCTACAAGCAAATTCATTAGGCCAATAGGACAAGAGCCCGTGAAAAACAACTATCCTAGTTCCACTTGCCTTAAGAGCTTGAAGCTGCGAGAACACCCTTTCTGGATGATCTCTCGATATTTCCCTCTTTTCGACTCTTTCTAAATCTATACTGAGCGGGATAACCTCAATCTTAGCCCGATGTGTACCCCACGACTCAATGACCGCTGCATCATTCGAGCTGAGCGTCACCACTTTATCGGCGAGACCAACAAACATCTTCTCAACCGCTAGCAGAGCGTACAAAATAAGCAAGTTCACTTTCAGTTGCTTGCTCTCTCTTGCTCTCCAGTATTTTACGAACAATATATCTCCGAACAGTAATATCAACGGCTTCTTGGCGAGTTTCGCGACAACCGCAGCTGGAAAAAAATAATTGGAATTGAGACAGATTAGTACGTCAATTCTCTTTATCAATCCAAGTAATTTCCGATATGCCTTGTAATTTAAGGCAGATGTCAAAGTTGCGAATAAGAGAGGACTCGCTTTCCCTATGGGCATCAGAATCAGCTTGAGAAGTCCAGCCTCTCTAAAAGTTGCGACATAAAAAGATTTTTGGGTTGCAAGGCGCTCGGGGCTTTCGGGTTGAATGAAACATACCCTGCATCCATTTTTTCTTAAAACCTTCGCTATATCAGTAATAAAAGCCCAGCCGAGAATTGGGGGCACACTGACGAAACCAACAAGGGGATGTGCCATAACGGGGACCTTCAATCTGCCTTTATCTCCGCATTTATGTCTCAACAAGGTTTCAATCTTTCGTACTCAATTATATCAAAACTTTCTCAAGAACTTTTACTATCGGAGTTGCTCGCTTTCCCATGATGTTTCCGATGAGCAATAGATCGTTCTGGTGCACCACCTTCAGAAGTTTCAGCATAATCGTGTACACGATTCCTCCCACTAACATGTAGAGTGGTAGTAAATAGGGCTTAAAAAAGATCCATTCAAATAAACCAACCGCCCCAAACATGATGATAGCTGCGGTCCAGCCTTTCCATAATGCTTCTTTGTCAAAATCTATGCGCATACGCCTTTGCAAGACATAAACTGTGAGAACAAAGGATATAACCATCGTAACTCCTTTGACAACAGCCATGCCTGTCAATCCAAAAATAGGCAACAACACCATCGTCATAGCCATACCGACTCCTACAGAGGCTATATTTATCAAGAGAAATGTTTTAGTCATGTTATAAACGAAGAGCAGGTTTCCGAAAGCAGCGCTCAGAGCAGTTATCCCTCCGAAAAGGCACAGGGCGGAGAGAACCGCGGCACCTTTAGTGTAATCTGGTCCAGCGAGAAGGATAATCACGGGGTTTGTCGTTATCATTAACCCTAGCGCGAGTGGCAAATAAAGCAGAGTCATGTAGCGTGTAGAAGCACGTACACCAATCATGATACTGTCGTGTTTGTTTCCTCCGTACTGTTCACTGTAGTAGGGGAACAGTGTAGTGCTCAAGGCTGTAGGCACAATGGAGAGTACAGTGAAAACTAGAAGAGCAACGCTATAAACCCCAACATCACTCAACGGCAGATAAGCGAGTAACACGGCTTGATCAAACGAACTATAAACAAAGACAACAATATTTGTGAGGAAAAGCGGCCAAGAAAACTTTGCCAAAACCCTCAAAAAGGGAGCAATCTCGGAGATTGAATGCTTTGTGAGGTGTCTGCCTTTTGCTATGATAAAGACGCTTATGATGAAATAAGCAAGCTGACCAAGGATCCAACCAGTGATCAACCCGGTTAACCCATAACCAAACATTACCAGAATTACGGCTGAAATTTGCGCCGTTAGGGTGAGCATTATGTTAAGAATCGCTATTTCCCGTATTTTATTGAGCCCCAGAAGAAGGCTTGACATGGTCATGCCGAAACAAAAAAGCAAGATGTAGATGCTGAGTAGCTGAAATAGAACTGCATACTCACTACTCTTCAACAGCAGTTGAGATAGTTGCGCTGCAGCCATGGCGCATAATATGGCCGCAAGGCTGGCAGTCCATGTTTTTACTAAAACCCCGGAGAACAGAAACGGCGAGTACTCTGCATTTCTGCCCCTGTACTCCGCTATGTATTTGGATAGCGCGCTACCAAATCCGATGTCAGTCAAAAGATGGGCCACAGCAACCGTGAGACTCAATGCAACCCTCACCCCCATCTCTGTCTGCGTTAGAATTCTCGCGATAAAAGCGAAAGCAACCGCACGTACAGCCGCGTCAACGATGCTTTGAGTTACCAGATAGGTTGATCCCTTGGCTATGCGCGTTGCATCAGTTATAGTCATATACCAACATTCCTAAATTACACAACTCATTTTTCAGAGTTCGTTCCAGCCACAACTCAGCATTACTAATATATGAACGTGACTATCTTATCCATTTTGGAAACCTGAACATACTAAAGCAGCAATGTCGCATAAAACGTGGTAAAAATGGTGGCTAAGGAAAACACAAAAGTTCTAGTCATAGGGCTAGATGGAGCAACCCTTGACCTATTAGCGCCATGGATAAAAGAAGGAAAGCTGCCGACTTTAGCTAGACTAATGAAGGAAGGAGTCAGTGGCACACTAACCTCAGTGTTTCCTCCAATAAGTCCAAGCGCCTGGGCATCCTTCATTACAGGAAAGAACCCGGGAAAACACGGAATCATGGATTTTGAGATGCGAAAAGAAAGAAGTTACGATAGAGCAGTTGTGAATCCCAATATTATAGAGGGGAAGACTCTATGGTCCATATTGAGTGAATCCAGAAGGAGAGTAGGAGTAGCCTACGTCCCCTTCGCACCTGTGGAGAAAGTCAAGGGCTTTATCATTCCAGGAGTGTTCACTCCCTCAGGGGTTCCCACATATCCTCCGAGTTTAGAGAAGAGACTGATAAGAGAAATCCCGAATTTTGAGGTTACTAGAAAGTTCTTCTGGCAGTATGTGCCTGGAACTGAAGATGAGTATCTAGGAAAAATAAAGGAAATAACCAGCAAAACAGAGGATGTGACGCTCTATTTAATAGACAAATATCCTTGGGCTTTCTTTATGACCACTTTCTTCTATGGAGATCAGCTTCAGCATTTTTTGTGGAGGCATATGGATTCTCAGCACCTCGCTTACAATTCTAAGGAGGCAAAAAAATACAATGATGCCATACTCCGATATTACCAACAGATAGACAATACGTTGGACAAAATCCTCAAAAAAATTGATAAACACACAGTCACAATCGTTATGTCGGACCACGGCGCTGGTCCAGTGCACAAGTGCGTATACATTAACCACTGGCTCATGAAGGAAAATCTGCTAAAACTAAGAGAGGTATCAAGACGCTACTCTTTCAAACGATATGTCTTTAGACAATTAACACGAAAAAATATTGTTGACATATTTTTAAAGAAAACCACGTTGGAAATTCTGTCCAAAATCAAATCAGCTACATTCTTTAGAAGCAAGTATTACAAAGTGCTTAGCGGTTCGCGTCCCACCTTATCTGATGTTGACTGGACAAAGACTAGAGCATATTCTACCGGGGGGACTCAAGTCGGTCAGGTATTCATTAATCTCATGAGTAGAGAGCCCGCTGGCATAGTCAAACCTGGTAAAGAGTACGAAGAACTGCGAAATTTTCTGGTTACAAAGCTTCGTGAGTTAAGGGACCCTGAAAATGACGAAAAAATTGTAGATGAAGTCTTCAAAAGAGAGGAAATATATCAAGGTCCTTATACTGAACAAGCTGCAGATCTGATATTTCCAATGAAAGGGATGACGTATTACACTCATGAACGAGCGCAATTTGGGCCTAATCCCAACAAGCTCACAGAACCCGCATTTTATGTCAATATGGACTCAGCGACGCACAGAATGAATGGGATTGTTGTAGTTACTGGTCCATACATAAAGAAAGATACCGTGATTGATGATGCGAAAATCACAGACCTAGCGCCTACGATTCTCCACATCCTGAACGTTCCTATCCCAAAGGATATGGATGGTAGAGTCTTGAAAGAAATGTTCGAGCCAGGTTCTGATCCAGCAGAACGAGAAATTAGCTATGTGGAGCCTTCGAAGAGGAAGGTGAAGAGGAGGAAACTGTCGAGGGAAGAGGAGAAAGAAATAGAAAAACGATTGAAAGCCTTAGGATACTTGGGCTGATGCTTCTCAGAACTGCAAGGATTCAAAGCGTTAATACCTGAGGTATTGTTGTAATGCATTTCTTTCCTATCCACATTAAGAGATTTGCAGAGGATTTCATGTCTATTGCCTAAATTCCTAATCTATAAAGATAGTAACAAGAGACACAGGAAAATGAGAATACTGAGTAATTTAGTTAAGTAAACATCTTTATTATTACGGAGGTGAACAGGATGGTTAAGAAAGCGGTCATTGTCATCTCTCTTACTAAGGAAAGCATTGAAGAAACGAATGAGGAAATTGAAAGGGATATATTTAAGGAACTATCAGAACGTCCGGCGAAGATCTCTTGGATGAAAAAGGTTGAGAAGGTTACAGTGACAGAGGCGTAGAGGCGATTCACTCGTTCAGACAGCTCACGAGATTGGCCATGAAGAGTTGAATTTTGTCATTCGAGCTTAAGATTGCGTTGATGGTTTTCGCACCTTTTTCGGTGATGGTGTACATCCTCTTTCTTTGGGTCCAATTGCCTTGGATTAGTCCATCTCTCTCCAGCAAGTATAAGGTAGAATAGACGGTTCCCGCGCTTATTAGGATGTTAAATTTTCTATTTACGAAGATGATAACATCGTAGCCGTTGATGGCTTTCTTTCTCACCAGTGCCAAAATTAAGACGTCTAAGAGGCTTTTCAGAAACCTCTTCTGCATTTCTCTCAAAATCCGTTTTTCCAAGGCATCACCAAGGATGTTTTGGCTGAAGCAGTCTGGGTGTGATTTCTGATCTGGATTCAGAGGAAGCTAACTTTATTTTTTCAACCTATCTAAAATAGTTTTCGCCGAAAACTAAAGAAGGAGGTGATGTAATGAAAATGAGAATTCTCCTCCTAGGGCTTCTCGTGTTTTCTGCTGCAACTATAGCAACTGTATCAATTGCTTCGAGCGTGTCTTTGCCAGCACTAGCCAACCAGACAGAGACCGTGTTGTTTGACACAAATTTCGGTGACATAGAGCCTAATGGAGACCCAGTAGAGGGCGGTGGCGGCGGTCCAGGGTTCGGCGGAGGGGGGTAATTTCGCGTAACTGCTAAACCTCTTATAGAACCAATCTTACTATAAATTCGGGAAATGCAAGTGCATCAGAAACTTGACTACACCAATTTGAAGATCCTTGAGGGTCTCGGCGTCTATGGTCCCAGAAACATTTCACTGGTAGCTGGAAAGCTTGGAATGCCCGTTGAAATGGTAAGGCGAAGAATAAAGCGTCTGAGACTTCGGAAGCTCCTGTGGCTTCATGCAAATATCTACCACACGAATCTCGGACTAAAGAAGGCGCTGGTCATTGCCGAGGCAACTCAGGGTTACGAAGACCTTCTTCTAAACTGCTTGAAGGCTAATGACTTCTGGATGCTCACAACCAGGTGCTACGGCAAGTTTGAGGGCTACCTTGGGATATATACCATACCCAAAAACCACTGCAGTGACTTCGAAGGCTTCCTCGCCAAACTTGAGGAGCTAAGAGTAGCTCAAAACACCCACATTTTTTGGTCAACTTGCTTCCAAAAGGTGAACCCAACAACGAATTGGTTCGACTCAGGATGCCGAGACTGGACTTTTCCTTGGGAGACATGGCTTGAAGAAATCGCGGCGGAAAAAACCATGCTACCGTCAACCCTGCTGGAACCTGAGGACTTCCCTATCAAAGGAGACTACGTGGACATTTTCGTTCTTAAGGAGATGGAGAAAGACGCCACAGTTGACTTCAGCCGCATAGCTAAGATGCTCGGAATGACCCTGCCGGGGGTCAAATATCACTACGACAAGCATGTCGTCAAGAGAGGGCTACTCGAAGGCTTTGAGATAGAAGCTCTCCCTTACGACAAAGCCGTATCCGACTTCTATTACTTCATATTCAGATTCCCAGACATAGTCAAAATGGCAAAGTTCACCAACTCGCTGTTAGATAAGCCCTTCGTCGATATCCTGGGCAGAATTCTCAACCAACCCGGAATAATCAGTAAACTATACCTTCCAAAGAAAGAACTCAAGAATTTCAAGGACAGCCTATCCACGCTCATCAAAAACGGTTTCCTACAAGGCTACGACTACGTGATTCAAGACTCTGATGAATGGTCACGCCAAACGATCTCCTACGAATTCTTTGAAAAGAGAAACTGGATCTACAACCATGAAAAACATATCCGAACCCTTGAAGAATTAGTAAAGAGCTATCGCTTTACTAACTGACATGGATTGTTTCAGCTTCTTGTGCTGCTTTTGCGTCCTCTAAACAGGCGCCTTCTTTAATTCTTTTCTGAATTCGGGTCCACAGCAGACCTTGTTCAACTCTCCCTCTCAGACCCCTCTAGGCTGCCCACAAAAATTTTCCTCTCCAGACACAATCAACCTTTCATACAAGCCTTTCATACTTCTATCTATTTGGCGCCAAATAGAGGGGCTGGGGCTGTTGTGCGCACACATATACAAATACAACAAACGCACCAACCCAACCAACATTTCACTCAACATGACCCCCATCCCGTACGTAGAGGGTCTCACACGCGCTTACATCAACAACGCTAAAGTCGACTACTTTCCACGATTTGCACGATTTTTCTTGACGCATGTCCGTCTCCAAAAGGGTTAGGCAAGCCCTTCAATCTGGCCTTCAAATCTTTCACTGTCAGGCATTCCCTAGCCCTCCGCACAATCAAATTCTTATTATTGCCAACCAAAACATTCGCCTCTAGCTCTACAGTTTCAACCCACTCAGTTCTATCCCTAAGAGTCATGCAGGGAGTGTGAAGCCAGAAAGCCTCCTTCTGCAACCCACCCGAATCTGTAAAAACGATTTTAGCCTGCTTTACCAAATGGAGCATGTCCAAATATCCGACAGGGTCAGCCAGCCTCCAATGCTTCGTCTTCCTCAAACGCGCAAGCAAGCCCGTATCCCGCAGCATCTTCATGGCTCTCGGATGAACTGGGAAAAGCATGATTAAATCTTTAAGCTGCATTAACGCTTCGACTATGTTCCTCAGTGTTTCTGGATTGTCAACGTTCTCGGGTCTATGAAGCGTAAGCACACCGTAATTCTCGTTCTCCAAATCAAACTTAGCCAAAACATCGCGTTTAAGCGCCTTAGGCAAATGGTACAGCAAAGCATCATACATTGTGTCTCCAGAGAAATGAATGCACTCATTCGGCAGCCCTTCTCTTCTTAAATTCTCTATGCAATTCCTCGTTGGCGCAAACAAAAACCTAGAACAATGGTCAGTTAGTCGCCTGTTCACTTCCTCCGGCATTCGCATATCGTAACTCCTTGCCCCAGCCTCGACATGACCTACTGGCACATTGAGCTTAACTGCAGCCAAAGCGCCAGCCAACGTTGAATTTGTATCGCCAGGAACAAGGACCACCTCGGGCTTCAGTTTTAAAATCGACCTCTCCAAACCAATCATCATCCTACCAGTCTGCCAAGCATGCGTACCTGAACCAACACCCAAATTGACCAAGGGACTTGGCAAGCCCAACTCGTCAAAAAACATCTTCGACATCTCATAATCGTAGTGTTGCCCCGTGTGCACAATCTGAAGCTCTATCTCCGGCTTCTCTAAAACCTCACGAATCACGGGCGCCGACTTAATAATCTGCGGCCTAGCTCCCAAAACGAGCATTAACTTCATAGACAACTCCACCCATTTACAACCTAACCTGCATCCGATTATCAAATGTGTATCATCACATAAAAAATAATAACATTGTATCTCAGCAAATCCACCGTACACAAACCTCATCTAGCAGGGTTTTCTCTTCGCCTACCTGGCACCAAAAAGGGGCTCTACGACATGTGCACACACGCACCAATGGACGCAGCCTTTCCTGCTGATTTTGCGCCTTCCAAACAGAAGCCGAATCCAACTCTCTTTCAAGTTCAGCGTCCACTGCAAACACTGTTCAGCTCGCCTATTAAACCCCCTCTAGCCTACTCTCAGAAATTTTTTTCTCCTTCTCAAGCTTCACCGAGTAACGCTCTTCAACATGACCTCCCCCCCCTCCCCTCTAGGTAGAGAGGTCTCTCGCACACAAACACTCATTCCCACTCGATTGTTGCTGGCGGCTTATGCGTGACATCGTAAACAACCCGCACAACCTGCGGAATCTCATTGGTTATCCTCGTAGAAATCCTCTCCAAAACATCATACGGAACCCTCGCAAAGCTAGCAGTCATAGCCTCACGGCTCTCAACCACCCTAACCGCAACCGTACACCCATAAGCCCTAGCGTCACCCTTCACCCCAGTAGACCTCGTGTCGGTCAAAACGGCAAAATACTGCCACAAACCCTCCTTCAGACCAGCCTTCTCAATCTCCTCAGCCACAATCCTATCCGCCCTCCTCACAACCTCCAACTTGTCCCCCGTCACTTCACCCGCAACCCTAACAGCCAAACCTGGACCCGGAAACGGCTGACGCCAGACAATCTCCTTGGGCAACCCAAGTTTCTCCGCCACCTTTCTCACCTCGTCCTTGTACAAGTCTCGAAGAGGCTCAACCACAGCCTTAAACTCAATTTTAGTCGGCAAACCAGCCACGTTGTGATGCGTCTTAATCTTGTCAGAAAACCTCCTAAACCCAGACTCGATTCGGTCGGGATAAATAGTCCCCTGAATCAGACAGTCGGCACCCACACGCTTGGCTACTCCCTCAAAAACACGAATGAACTCCTCTCCAACAATCTTCCTCTTCTCCTCGGGCTCCACAACACCCTTAAGCCTACGCATGAACCGCTCTCCGGCGTTGACTCTAACAAAACTCATACCCATTCCCCCAAACGTTGCCTCCACAAATTCCGGCTCACCCTCCCTCATGAACCCCTGATCCACAAAAACCGCCGTAAGGCTCTCACCCAACGCTCTGGCGGCTAACGCCGTGACCGTGCTGGAGTCGATGCCTCCGCTCAACGCCACTATCGCCTTTTCTTTGCCAACAGTTTGCTTTATCTCTTCGACAGCGGTCTCTATCACGTCCTCCACTCGCCAGTTTGGCTCGCACTCGCATACCTCAAAGATGAAGTTTCTCAACATTTGTGCTCCATTTTCCGTGTGCACAACCTCAGGATGCCACTGCAACCCATAAATCGCCTTATCCCTGTGCCTAAACGCCGCAACCGGACTGTTCTCCGAGTGCGCCAGAACTTCGTAATCGCCCGGAAGAGCATAGACAGTGTCGCCGTGGCTCATCCAAACACGCTCTTTTCTGCCCAGTCCCTCAAGCACACCCACAGCCTTATCCACAACAACCTGCGTCTTTCCATACTCTCTCCTTTCACCAAGCTTTACCACTCCACCAACCATCTGCGCCAAAAGCTGATGACCATAGCACAAGCCCAAAACTGGCAAATCCAAATTCAAGATTTCTCGATTGCATGTGGGCGCATTCTTTTCGTAGACGCTGGCCGGTCCACCTGACAGAATCAAGCCTTTCACATCGTATCTCTTTCTGAGCAATTGAATTTCTTTTGGTGTGCCGTCGTGAGGAACAATCTCTGAAAAAACGCTGTGCTCGCGCACTCTCCGCCCTATCAAATGGCAGTATTGGCCGCCGAAGTCCAACACCAAGATTGTGTCGTATTTCATTTTGAACCAGTCTTCTCTCAGGCGAGAAGATACTTTTGTAGCTCCCACTTTGTTACCTTATTTGTGTTGGCAGCCACTCTCACAGAGGATTCGTAATCTCGCCACTCTTCCATTTTCAGTCTCAAGTATTTTTCAGAGTTCTCTTTGCCCAAGGCTTGGACACAAATGTTATCGCTGCTCCACTCCTCCAACGCTTCTTTGAGCGATGTCGGCAATGTTTTTATGCCCAGTTCTCTTCGTCGCGATTCAGAGAGATGGTAAACGTTCTCTTCAACGGGGTCTCCGGGCTCAATCTTCTTCCTCACCCCTTCTAAACCCGCTTCAAGTAAGACCGTGTACGCCAAGTATGGATTGCACAATGGGTCTGGACTCCTGTACTCTATCCTTGCCTCAGCTTCTTTGCCTGGAAAATACTCCGGCACCCTTATCAGGGCAGAACGGTTTCTTCTGCTCCAAGCCAAATAGACTGGCGCCTCGTAACCCGGCACCAGTCTCTTGTAACTGTTGACAGTGGGCGAAACTATGGCTGACAGAGCCCTAGCGTGCTCAAGCAAACCGCCGATGAAGTATCGGCACGTTTGGGACAGGCAAGCGTATCCCTTTGGGTCGAAGAACAAGTTTCTCCCGCTTTTCCTAGAGAACAAACCTAAGTGCACGTGCATGCCGTTGCCCGCCTTGCCGAACCATGGTTTGGGCATGAAAGTGGCTGTCCAATTGTATTTTCTGTCGGCAACCGCTTTGGCTGCCAGTTTGTAGCGTGTGATATTGTCTGAGGTGGTTACCGGATTCGAATACTGGAATGTGATTTCGTTCTGGGCTGAACCCACCTCGTGGTGTTGCCTCTCGACCGCAATTCCCATGGACGACAAGGTGTCAGAAAGGTCCATGCGATAGGTCTCTGTCAAATCCTTGTCAGGCGAGATGTCAAAATACCTGGGGTTCTCTTTGACGCGATGCTCTACGGGGCGCAGTTGCCCACTCGTATCCTTCTCGACCAAATAAAATTCGAGCTCCGCCGCCGCGGTAGGTTCGCAGCCTTCGTTTCTCACATGCTCAACTTTTCTCTCGAGAACATATCGTGCGTCACCCTCGAAACGCCTACCATTTGGGCTGTGGATATCGCAGATGAAGCTGACGACGGCCTTGTCGTAGAAGTATCGGGGCAAAACCGTAAAGGTTGATGTGTCTGGTTTCATCACCATGTCGCTCTCTTGAATGCTCACGTAGCCTGGAATGGATGAACCGTCGAAGCCCACGCCATCTTTGAAGGCAGATTCAGCCTCTTCCGCAGGGATCGTTCTGCCTCTCAGGGCACCCAGCAAATCTACGAAATGCAACACCACGTGATCGGCGTGCTTGATTAGCGATAGGCAAATTGCCATTTTTTCTTTCGCTAGAAAATCCTCGCCGTTCATGGAGATCCTTTCCTATCTGCAAAGTTTCAATAGAAAGATTTATCTGCATCAAAATATAAATCTTTTCAGCAAATTATAAAACAAATGTAGAAAAAATTGTGTGAAAAGTGAATGAATGTATAATGGAGATGGAAGAGCTATGGCTTTAGATGAGACAGATGTCAAAATCTTGAAGACGCTTCTGTCCCATGCCAGGCTTTCCTCGCGGCAGATATCAAGGAAGTCGGGTGTTTCCATAGGCACGGTTTTGTCTAGGATGAAGAGAATGGAGAGGGAGGGTGTGATAAAGGGTTATTCCGCTGTCGTTGACCACGAGAGAATGGGTTACCAGTTGACGGCGCTCATAGAGATAACAGTTTCGAAAGGTCGCCTCCTAGAGATGGAGAACGAAATCGCCAGAATGCCCAACGTCTGCTGCGTCTACGACGTGACAGGTCTCACAGACGCCTTTGTCATCGCAAAGTTCAAGAGCAGAGAAGAGCTGAGCGGCTTCGCCAAACGCCTGCTCGCCCTCCCATACGTGGAGAGAACCAACACGCACTTGGTCTTGACAACCATAAAAGAGGACTTCCGCTTAGTCTAGGCTGGAGACACAAGCAACATTTAATTGAAACCCTTCGAAGTAAAAGATATCAAGCCAGAAGCGGGGGTTGCCAAGCATGGCCAAAGGCGTAGCCCTGAGGCGGCTATCCCGTAGGGGTTCGTGGGTTCAAATCCCACCCCCCGCATTAGAATCCGCGACTATAGTTTAAATTCTCGGTGCAGCAAACGATGAAAACCTGTTACTTAAAAGACGTTTCTTAAGGATAAATTATTCAAAAGATAACAGAGTACTTTCCACAAAAACCTTAAGACCGATTAAGCCATTAGAGACATGCGAGAGGAAGAGTTGATTAACAGAATAATTCGCGGAACTATGCTAGTGTTTGTGTTTATTGGATTCGCATCTCTTATACCTGGTCTTCAACGAGTCAAAGCTGATACCATCATCGTTCCTGATGATTACTCGACAATGCAAGGAGCAGTAAATGCTGCGGGTCATGGCGACACGATATCTGTCAGGAATGGGCTATATCACGAAAAAGTAACTGTAGAGAAGTTATTGACGCTTGTTGGGGAAAATAAGGAAAATACGGTTATTGAGCAATTGAACGTTTCTTGTATTGGAGATGTGTATCTAACTAACTTAGGTATTCATCATATAGATATAAGAGACTCCACAAGTATTTGGGCAGCGGGGTGCCGCTTTGAGGAGGCCTACATTCGTTCTAACGCTAAACTTTTGTTGTCCCAAAGCGAAGCATGGGAGACGCATATCTGTGATAAAGGAGAGATTCTGGGTTTCTATGACTTGCCGCTTTTTGGAAGAGTAATTTTTGCTTTCCCCTTTGGTTTCGTTTTCTACATATTTCTTCTCCTTCTGACAATTGCTGTTGCCGCTGGTTTAGTGTTAGCTCTTTTCCTTCGAAGGAAGAGAAAGCGCGTTAGCGCTCAAGATTTGGCAGAAGAAAAATCTCTCAAAAGTCTTGAGTGATAGAAGTTTTTCGTTACTGGTTTAAAGTCGTCTTTAGACTGTTTCTAGGAGAAAAAGGAGAGAGATCTCTACTATTAAGATGTTTAACTCCATGAAAACGCAAAACCGAGATTTAAACCTAACCTCCACACTGCAATGGAACAGAAAATAAGTAACCCTTTTAATGATTACCTTCTTATGTATTTCATGCATTTCCGTCATCATGAGGAGAAACGTTGAAGAAGATCCTGTTCGAGTTTGTGAAATACCAAGGGTGTGGAAACGACTTTATATTGAAGGATGAGCGACACGGGACAGCAATTCCAGACGAAAAGAAGCTTAAGCTTGTGAAGAAGCTCTGCGACAGGCACTTCGGGATAGGCGCTGATGGAATTCTGTTCGTAGAGTCTTCCACCAGAGCCTACGCCAAAATGCGATTGTTCGACAACGAGTACCGAGAGGCTTTCATGTGCGGGAACGGCATAAGATGCGTAGCTGACTATCTGTACAACGAGTTGAAGAGGGATAGGCTTTTGATTGACACAAACGATGGGTTGAAGGAGATAATTAGGGTCGGAGAGGGTCAATATGAAGTCAAAATGGGAAGACTGAGATACGTTATGAAAGACGTCAAAAGCGTTTTCAGCGGTGACTTCCCAGACAACGAGCAACTGCTGGACAAGGAGATGACTTTTCCCAAACTTGGAAAGATCAGGGTTTCCATTGTAAACTCGGGCGACCCCCACGCGGTGATATTTGTCAAGGATGTAGAAAAAGAGGACATAAACAGGTATGGAAAGAGCATAACGGAAAACCTCGAGCTCTTCCCATACGGAATAAACACAGATCTATGGCAAGTTGTAGACGGCGAAACCATCAAAGTGAGAACCTACGAGTCAGGAGTCTACTACGAAACGCTGGCGTGCGGAACAGGAGCCACAGCCTGCGCGGGTGTCGCCTATCTCACAAACAGGGTGAAGACAGACAAGATTAAAGTCATAGCTCGCGGAGGCGAAATGACCATAGAAATCGGAAAAGACAGCCTCTTCTTGACAGGTCCAGCCAGCCCAGTTTTCAAGGGCGAAATGCATTTAGAGATCTAAAGCTTTAGACACGCTTTGAAACCGCCTACTACCTTCGGAGGATGTCTTTTAGCTTTGTTTTTTCTGGGTGGTAGAGTGGGTGTGCGAGGCAGAAGTCTACTCCTTCCAGAAGTTTTGATTTGTTCCACGTGGGCGGTTTTGCATTCTCCTTTGTGGGCAGCCACATGAGGTGTATTTCGAAGTGCTGCCCCACATGCTTTGTTTTATGTGTAACGCTGATTGAGTCAATCGACCTGAAGCCCAATCTTTCCATGTGCTCTTTTATCAGCCAGGGACTCCAGTGGTTTACTAGGGCTATTGTGGCGAAACCCTCAGCCTCCTTCTGGCTGTTCAACATGTCGGTGAACAACCGCTTTCCTAGGTTGTGTCCCTTCACTCTTCTCAGCACCCAGATGCAGTTCATTACGATGATGTCATCACCAATTATCGGATAACCCGAAGCTTCAGTTGGGGCATACTCGATTTGACCAACGACTTCCCCTTTGAAGAGTAGAAGTTTCTTTTTGAAACCCTTGGGAATCGCAGCCGCTAGATATTCGTGCCTCTTCCTATATTTTCTGAAGGGGAATGGAGTGATGCAACTGTATAGGTATTTTTCGTACCTGCTATCTCTGGTTATGTCTATGATTTTGATTTCAGGGTTTGACTCCACTTCTCGCCACCCTTAGGAAGAATACGCTCATTCCAATCAAGACCAAGAGAGAGTCGACTATGAAGACGTTTGTGTACGCCACTCTTCTAGGAAAGCCCAGCACTCCAGTCTGGAAGTCGGCGAGTGGCCCGCCTATCAGAAGCCCGGCGGGTCCCCAGCTCAGCGCTATTACCGCGTTGTATCGGCTGAGCAAGCGTCCTCTCTTATGCTCTGGAATGGTGTCGCCAGCGAAGGCGAATCCCGCTGTTTGCACCAGCATGAAGGAGACGCCGTTCAACCCGTATACAATCGCCATGAAACCCACGTTGGGAGCAACTCCATAGATTAGGGGTGTTGCCACTGCCAAGAGTAGACCAGCCAAAATGACTTTGACCCTTCCAATCTTGTCAGCCAATCTCCCACCCAACACGCTGGCGGTCATTCCCCCAACGGTGAAAGCAGTCAGTATGAGACTTACCTCTATGTCGCTGGTGTTCAACCCGTCTCGCAACTGCAGAAACAGCGGAAAAATCTGGTTGACGGAGGTTGCGCCCAAAATCACAACGGTCAGAGAGACGAGAAACCACGAGAAGACCCTCTCATCTCGATAAACAGCACTTCCGTTTTCTCTCTGAGGTGAGATTTCGATGGTTGTTTTCTGCGAAACTGCTGCTGATTTGCTTGTCTTTTCAAGTGACTTGGACGAAAACCACATTATGACTGCGCCTGTGAAGAGCATGGCTGTGACGGCGTAGAAGATTGTTCCTTGTCTAAATCCGCTACCCCCGCCGTAAAGGAAGCCCGCTGCTAGGATGCCCGTCATCCTTCCCAGCGAGGCTACAAAGTTGAATGTTCCAATGAAGACACCTCTTATTCCGGGCGTCGTTACGTCCGTCAAGAGGGCGGACCAACCCACATCCGACATAGACCAGAAAAACTCCAGTACGGCGAGTCCAACTATGAGGGTTAGTCCAGCGGCGATGTTGTTCGCCCAGTCAACAAAAGACTTGTGAACAAGGAACACAATGATGTAGGCGATTCCAGCCAACAACTCTCCAAACACAACGAGTTTTGCCCTCAGCCTGTACCGGTCGGAGATTCTGCCCCAAACCGCGTTCTGACCAACTGTTGACATGAGCATGGTCAGGGTTCCCAAAGCCGCTGTGGTGGTCACGTTGCCCATCAGACCAAAGAGGTAGATGTACATGAACGTGTAGAAGACGCCTCGTCTCAGGAAGGTCAAGAACTGAAAAGACCCGAGCCCGAGAAGAGCTTGCTTCTCGATGGGAAACCTCGAATGCCACTGCATTGACTAGTCGACCATCTTTGAGTATTCCCTATTGAACAATGCGAATCTAAAACGTTTTCTAACGGTCAGAGACGATTTTTTGAGTAGATGGGGGAGTTCTGCAGATTCATTTAAATGTCTTTACGTGTTAAAATTGATTGGTAAGGTCCAAATGCAACGAAGGACGCTGTTCCCCTTCTCAGCCATAGTAGCGCTAGACAAGTTAAAACTAGCAGTCCTCATAAACGCCATAAACCCAAAGATAGGCGGAGTTCTAATCCGAGGACCCAAGGGATCGGGCAAAACCACCGTGGTGCGGGGTCTAACCGCTATTTTGCCAGAAATAACCCTTGTTAAAGCTTGCCCCTTTAACTGCAGCCCAAGCGACCCCTCTAACATGTGTCCTTCGTGTGGCGAACGCTACCATAAAGGAGAGAAACTACCCACAGGAAAGCAGGAAATGACTGTGGTCGATCTGCCGCTAGGAGCAACCGAAGACAGAGTCGTAGGGAGCCTAGACGTGGAAAAGGCCATAAAGCTGGGAGTGGAGGCTTTGGAACCCGGCATCCTCGCCGAAGCCAACCAAAACATTCTCTACGTGGATGAGGTAAACCTGCTACCCGACCACATAGCCGACGACCTACTAGACGCGGCTGCAACCGGCTGGAACGTTGTAGAACGTGAGGGGATCTCGGTAAGCCATCCATCCCGATTCATATTCATCGGGACGATGAACCCAGAAGAAGGCGAACTCCGACCTCAACTCCTTGACAGGTTTCCCCTCTCTGTCAGTGTCGAGAGAATCACTGGTGTTGAGGCAAGGATAGATGTCGTCAAAAGAAACATTGAGTTTGAAGCTGACCCGGAAAAATTTAGTGAAAAATACCAGCCGATTCAGGAGGAGCTGAAGAGCAGAATAGTTCACGCGAGAGAGATTCTGCCTAAGGTAGAGATGCCTGAAAGACTTCTAGAGGTCATATGCAAGGCTTGCCTAGACTTGAAAGTTGACGGGATGAGACCAGACATAGTCATCACTAAGGCAGCTTCAACGTTGGCTGCCTTTGAGGACAGAAAAGTTGTCACGCTAAATGATGTTCTTGCGGCTTCTGAACTCGCCTTGAGCCACAGAACCAGGGAAGGAGGTTTTCTCGAAGCCGCCACGCCGGAGGAGATCCAAAAAATTTTCGTGGCTAAGGCTAAGGAGATTAAATATATGGAGGACACGGGTCCTCCCAAAACTGGAGGAGAAAAGGAAAAAGCAAAAGGTGGCGTTCTAATCTGGGAAGTCGGAAAAGCCAGCAAAAAGGAAGAGGAACGGCTAAGAAAACACGAAACAACACGCTCAAGACTGTCTCGGGCATATTTCACGTTCAACAGATTACTCGGCGGCAAAGTTTTTGCCCTTGGAAAACGACTAAAGAAAGGGCTAAAGAAAGCGCCGGTGGTAGATGGAGCCCTCAAGAGAGGAGACTTCAAGTCCAGCGAGACTTCGGAAATGAAGGAGTCCGATCTGGGAAAGGATGCAAGGGCTTCTCCAACTGTCAGCTCTGCGTCAAGACCACCTGAGTCACCGAAGGATATTTCCTTGCTTGTTACTAAGAAAGATATTCCAACCGTGCACTCCGCAGTAGGGCTTCCCCAGATAGGTGAGGGCGTCTCTGTGTTTACCAGACTGAAAGAGATAGCCCTTGCGCCTCTCAAATTTTCTTTTAGGATTAAGGCTCCCATGAAAAGGATTAGCAGCTACGCTGGAAAGAGGGCGGAAACTGTAACCACGCTTCATCGAGGTCGACCACGAGGTTGGCGCTTTCCAGAAGGCAAGCCCAAAGATGTCCATATGCCAGCCACTATTCGAGCAGCGGCGAGAAAGCAGAAAAACCGCCAGAAGCCCTTGGAAACCGCCATCAAAATATATGTGGAAGACGTGCGGGAAAAACTTCGATTGTACAAGGCGCCCATGACCATCGTGTTTGTCATCGACCTAAGCGGATCTATGATGCTTAGCGTTGAGGCTGTGAAGAAGGCTTTGCTGAAGCTGCACAGAGACGCATACAGATACAGGGACCGTGTCGGAATTGTGGCGCTCAAGGACACTGGCGCAGTTGTTGTTCAGCATCCGATAACCAATCTTCGCGTGGTCGCCAACAAGTTGCTGGGGTTGAAGATAAGCGGTTACACGCCTTTAGCGGCTGGGATGTTGAAGGCTTGGGAGGTTTTGAAGGAGGCTAAGAGGAGGGACGCCTCAACCATTCCAGTCATGGCGATTATCACGGATGGAAGCGCCAACGTTCCCCTCACACGGAGTTTAGAAGAGGGAACCATTCGTCAGGTTGAAGAAGTTCGTATAATTGTGCGTGAATACGAAGACCTGGCTGTTAAAGACGTGATCTCAGTCTCTAAAATGATTAAAAAAGCGGGCATTTACACCGTGGTTGTGAACACGAATCCCCACTTTTATGGACGAGAAACCTATGGATTTGCCGTTACACAACACATAGCTTCCATAACAAGTGGAAGTCATCATACGGTGGGTAGACTCGCTCAAGAAGAGGAAATGGTTGAGCAGATAATGGGCAGAATCGCTGAGGACCAGAGGCTAATCACCCACGATGCGTCACTTCTTTCAAGACTGCGCGATTGATGGTTAAGAGATTTTCTGGGTTCCGCTATACCTTTAAATCAGCTGAAAAAAGATTATCATTGAACGAAAATGCCTAAGCAAAAAATAGTCGTTCTGGTCGGCTCTGTGAGCGACGTTCCTTTTGCGCATAGAATCGAAGACTTCTTGCGTGAATCACGTTTTCCCGTGAAGTGTGAATACCGAGTGGGTTCGGCGCACAGAAACCCCGAGAAATTGTTAAGTGACTTGAAAGGATACGAGAAGTCGAAGGACAACATCGTTTATATCACTGTCGCTGGGTTGTCTGACGCCCTCTCAAGCGTTGTCGCAGGCTCCACATCCAGCCCTGTAATAGCCTGTCCGCCTGACATCGAGAAACACGGGCTGCCTAAGGTTTTTTCCACAGTGGTGACGCCGAAGGGTGTGGCGGTTGCGCTGGTTCTTGAGCCCGAAAACGCAGCGCTCGCAGCCGTCAAAATCTTGGCGCTGTCAGATTCTTCGCTTAGGAAACGGGTTCAGAAGTACAAGCAAAGGGTTAAGGAAGCTGTCGTTAAGGCTGATGTTGAGCTGCGAAGGAAAAAGGCTCATGAACTAGAGCGAGAGCACGTTGAACACGCTGAGGCTGAGTAATGCAGAGTGAGGTCATTTTAGAGACAAATCTTCCCCTTCCCCTGTTCAAAAGGGGGAAAGTGAGAGATATCTACGACCTAGGAGACAGACTGCTCATCGTCTCCACCGACAGAATCTCCGCCTTTGACGTTGTCTTGCCCAGTGGTGTCCCGTGCAAAGGCGAAGCCTTGAACCGACTCTCCGCCTTCTGGTTTGAAGAAACTAAAGACATCATCCAAAACCATGTCTTAGATGTTGTTGACCCGAGAACGGTTTTGGTTAGAAAAGCCGACCTGATAAAGATTGAGTTTGTTGTGAGAGGCTACCTCTACGGCTCTCTGTGGGAAAGGTATCGGAGAGGAGAACCAACTGGACTAGCACGGGGCTTGAGGAAGGCTGAAAAGCTGCCCACGGCGATTCTCACGCCCACAACAAAGGCTGAGATTGGGCACGACGTTGAAATCACAGAAGCCGAAGTTGCCAAGCAAATCGAGGAACGCTTCGCCAAAGAAATCGAAGAAGTATGTCTGAAAATCTATGAGAGAGCCTCGAAGAAGGCTGAGGCTAACGGCATAGTAATAGCCGACACAAAACTTGAGTTTGGCTTCTGCAACAAGGAGTTGATTCTCATCGACGAGTTGCTCACGCCCGATTCTTCACGGTTTTGGTCTCAGGAAAAATACAAGGTAGGTGAAGACCAGTTCAGCTTCGACAAGCAGTACGTCAGAGACTACCTGGAAAGCGTAGGCTGGAATAAGCAGCCTCCAGCCCCAAAACTGCCGCCTAAAGTGGTTAGAGAAACATCAAAAAAATACATAGAAGCATATGAAAGACTCACTGGAAGAAAATTCTGAAAGCTAAACGTTTGCGTTTTCTGTGACAAAAATTATTAAATGCTGCGGTTTAGTTAACAGATTCTTGCAAAATCGGTGGTCTAATGGTCATACGAAGAGAGGAAATGCAGGAAATAGTCAAGTCATATAAAGAACCCGTCGGACTCAATCTGGGTTCTCACTCTGCCTTGGATGCGTGGCAAGGGCAGAGAAACTACGGCTTGAGAAGCGTCATCTACACCACGCATGCTAGGGCGAGAATTTACTTGCAGAACCCCATGGTCGGAAGACCAGACGAGCCCATTGAAGACCTCCCCCGTCAAGTTAGAGAAGACCTTATCGTCGCGGACGACCCCAGAGACGTAAAGAAGAGGGGCGAGTGGAGAAGCGCGATTATAATTCTCAAAGAGTATGGAGACATAGTCAAGCACGTAGACGACCTACTCGCTTTAGAATGCCTCCAAATTCCGAACAGAGCCTTTTCCGTCTATGTCGGAGGCGACGAAAAATGCAGCGTCATAGAGAAAGACTTCGCAGTCCCAATCGTGGGCTCGCGCAAAGCTTTGAAAATCGAGAACAGGGGCGAAATCGAGAGAGACTACTACTGGTTCGCCGAGAAGGCTGGCATACCCTACCCCAAATCGTACAAGTTTGAGGCTTACAAGGACAGAATAGAGTTTAAAGAACCTATAGACGAACCCGTCTTGTTGAAGGCTGAGCACGCACACAGAGCATTCGAGAGAGAGTTCATCTTCGCAGCAAATTCAGACGACCTAGAGGAGAAGGTGCTGAGAGAAATCGTGGCTGGAAACCTCAACAAGGAATGCCTAGAGCGCGCGCGAGTGGAACAGATAGTTCTGGGTCCTCACGCCAACTTCAACTTCTTCTTCTCTCCCTTAGACGCCAAGGCTGAGTGGGGAGACGTCGACGACTGGTACGCCAAACTCTACAAGGTCAGCTTAGAGGATGCTAGGATGTGCCTAGCCAACCAGTTCTTGTCCATAGACGAGAGGAGAGAAACCATACTGGACGGAGTTAAGCGCTTACCCATAGACGTCCAAGAAAAGATTAGACGTGTTCCCTCCTTCGAGGTTTCAGCCCACTTAGCCATGAGCCTGAGGGAGTCTCTGCTCAAGGATGTTCACAGATATGCAGACGCCTTTCTTCTAGCCATAAAAAAACACGAGCCGCCGGGGATAATCGGCGCTTGGTGCCTTCAAGCCCTGATCACTTGGGACAAAATCTCCAAGTACGAGTTGAAACCTCGCGTGAAGATGGACTTCACCGGCGGAATAGAGCCTAAAACGGCTGCTGACTATGGCTTGTACGACGTGCCGAAAGGCAGAGAACCCTACATGCACATTCCGGTCACTCAGGACATAGCCCTGCGCCACGGCGGAGGAACAAACGTCCACATGGGATTAGGCTCACAGTACGCAAACGCCAAATATAATAAGACCATGAGCATGGGCGACAGAATAGCCCTCGAGATTACGAGAGCGCATAGAGAAAAGAGACTCAGCGAGATAATCACATAGGAGAAAACTGAGTGCCTAAACGCTTCACCTACGCCGAGGCTGGAGTTGACAGGGAGAAGAGAGCCGAATCCAAGAGGGCTCTTTCGCTTCTAAGCCAAACCTACAGGTTCAGCCGACACGGAAAACTTGTTCGGCTTCCCTACGGCAACATATTCCCAATAGGCGATGACCTCTACCTCGACCTAGTGATCGAGGGAATCGGTACAAAGGTCCTCGTCGCCCAACTAGCCAACAAATACGACACAATCGGAATCGACGGCGTAGCCGTGGCAGCCAACGACGTAATTCGGTCTGGCGCCAAACCGCTAGCCGTTGCCGACAACATACACGCTCAGGTTTCAGACCCCTATCTGGTTAGGGAGTGGGTGAAGGGCCTAGCGAAAGGCGCAACCGAAGCCCAGTGCCTCGTGTCCGGCGGCGAAATCGGCGATGTGCCAGAAATCTTGAAGGGCTTGTTTGAGGGTAAGGGCTTCGACATGGTCTTCGCGTGTATCGGCGAGTTGCGCAAGAACAACATAATTTACGGGAACAATCTCAAACCAGGCGACGCCGTTATAGGGTTGCGGAGTTCCGGCATTCACACCAATGGCGTGACGCTGGCGAGAAAGGTCTTGTTCAGACAGTGGGGTGGCAGGTACGACGCCTTTGAGGTTCCAGATGGGTTCGACAGAGAAATCGTCTACGAGGTTCTTGAGCCCACCCGAATCTACGTCAAACCGTTGCTGAACTTGAAACAAAGATGTGAGATAAAGGCAGCAGTCCTCGTGTCTGGCGACGCCTACCTCAAATTCGACAGACTAATGCAGTTCAACAAGGGAATCGGGTTTGAATTCGACAACTTCAAGCCCCAACCCATTTTTGAACTAATCCAGAAAACCTCCGCCAAGGTTAGGGGCGTGATCTCAGACGAGGAGATGTTCAAGACTTTCAACATGGGATGGGGATTCGCCGTCGTAGTTGACAATTCCCAAATTGACAAAGCTATAGATTTACTCGAGAGAAATGGTGTTGAATCTGAGAAAATCGGCAGAGTGACCGATTCCGGAAAAATCGTTGTGAAACGTAAGGGAAAGAAGATAGTCTTATAGACATATAACGCAAATTAACACATAATTATTGCAAAAATTGATAAATACTTGTAAATCAGAAGGTTCTTCTATGGAATATCGTGTGAGAGTTGAAGTGGGTTTGAAGCCGGGGCACTCCGACCCCGAGGGCGAAACCACGAGAAAGTCGCTGTTGGAGCTGAAGTACCCTGTTAAGTCCGTGGGAGTCAGCAAGGTTTACGAGGTTCTTTTGGAGGCGAGAAGTCGGGCGGAAGCCGAGAGGCTTGTTGACGAGATGTGCAGGCGGTTGCTGGCTAATCCTGTGAAGGACAATTATCGCCTTGAGATTGAGGAAGTGAAATGAGCCTCTACCAAAGACGTTCTTTGCCCGTTGAAATTTTCGAAGTAAAGTTGTTAGGTGCGAGTGATAAGCAGCTTCTTCAAGTCAGCGCCGAGTTAGGGATAGGTTTAAACCTGGATGAGATGAGAGAGGTTCAAAAATACTTCTCTGAGAAAGGGCGAAACCCCACAGACATCGAACTCCAAACTATAGGGCAGACGTGGTCGGAGCATTGTTACCACAAGACCTTCAAGGGAGACATTATTGTAGGCAAGAAAAAGATACGTAGTCTCTTCAGAACCTACATAGCCAAGGTGACCAAAAGACTCAACCCGTCTTGGTGTGTCTCAGTTTTCGAAGACAACGCTGGCATAATCGACTTCGAAAAAGACTACGCCATAGCCGCAAAGGTGGAAACCCACAATCACCCCTCCGCAATCGAGCCCTTTGGAGGAGCAGCCACAGGAACAGGCGGAGTCATAAGAGACATACTGGGTGTTTGGGCTGACCCAATCGCGTGCACAGACGTGCTGTGCTTCGGACCACTCAACTACGATTACGAGAAGCTCCCAGCTGGAATAAAGCATCCTAAATACCTGTTCAGCGGCGTTGTAGCTGGAATAGGCGCCTACGGAAATAACATGGGAATCCCAACGGTCAACGGAGCCATATACTTCGACGAGAGCTACGTGGGCAATGTCGTCGTCTACTGCGGATGCATAGGAATACTGCCAAAAAGCAAGTTTGTAAGGAACACCAAACCCGGAGACATAATACTCTTAGTGGGCGGAAGAACGGGGAGAGACGGAATTCACGGCGTAACCTTCGCCTCAGCAGAATTAACCGAGAAGTCAGAAGAGATTTCGAGACCAGCCGTTCAAATAGCTAACCCCATAGAGGAGGAGAAGCTCAAACGGACAGTGATCGAGGTGCGCGACCGAGGTCTCGCCTCTGGCATAACCGACCTCGGCGGAGGCGGAATGTCCTCAGCCGTGGGCGAGAAAGCCCACAACTCAAACTGCGGAGCCCATGTAGAATTGGACAAGGTTCCGCTGAAATATTCGGGAATGGCTCCGTGGGAAATCTACGTCTCTGAGTCGCAGGAGAGAATGCTTCTGTCTGTTCCGAAGAAAGACCTGTGGAAGGTTTTGGATGTTTTTGAGAAAGAAGACGTTGAAGCCACTCCCATCGGCTTGTTCACTAACGACGGAATTCTAACACTCAGTTTTGGTGGAGAGACAGTCGCGGAAATCGATATAGACTTTCTCTTCAAGCCGCCAAAGATTAAGAGAACTGCAAGCTGGAAAAAACCAGCCTACGAGGAGCCGAGTTTTTCAGAGCCAAAAGACCTCTCAAACTATGTTTTTGACGCTCTCACTTCGCTCAATACAGCCAGCAAAGAGTCCGTTATACGCACCTACGACCATGAGGTGAAGGGAAACACCGTCATAAAACCCTTGCAAGGAAAGCACGCTGGCCCCAACGACGCAGCAGTCATCAAACCATTAACCAGCTCATGGAGAGGCGTAGTAATTTCCTGTGGAATGAACCCCAGCTACGGAAAAATCGATCCCTACTGGATGACCGCCTCAGCCATCGACGAAGCCATTCGAAACAACACCGCAGTTGGGGGCAGAAGAATCGCCCTCTTAGACAACTTAAGCTGGGGCAACCCAGAAAAGCCCGACAGAATGGGTTCGTTGGCTAGAGCCTGCCAAGCCTGCCACAACTTCGCCAAGGGGTTTGAAACACCCTTCATTTCTGGAAAGGACAGCCTCTACAACGAGTCACCCTCGGGTCCAGTGACGCCGACGCTGCTGATCACAGCTGTCGGAATAATCCCAGACGTTAGAAAGGCAGTTTCCATAGATTTAAAGCAGCCAGGCAACCCCATTTACATAGTTGGACAAACCTACCCCGAGCTAGGTGGCTCAGAATACTACAAGTTAAGAGACTTTGTCGGCAAAAGCGTGCCAAAGGTTAGAGTAACTCAAGCGAGAAAAATCATAGCCTCGTTGATAAATGCCATAGACACAGGCTGTGTGAGGGCTTGCCACGACTTGTCAGAGGGCGGCTTGGCTGTCGCAGCCGCGGAAATGGCTTTCACCAGTGAACACGGAATCGACCTGCATCTGAAGCGTGTGGCTCGACCCAAAGGCATGGAGAGAAACGATTTCATACTCTTCTCAGAATCCAACAGCCGATTCTTGGTCGAAGTTTCGGAGAAACACCGTGAAGATTTTGAAAAAACAATGAAGGGCAACGCCTTCTCGCTCATTGGCAGTGTGAAGAAAGCCCGCTGCCTATCGGTTTATGGAGTCAACGACGAGAAAGTGGTAGACGCCAACCTTACAGAGCTCAGAAACCGCTGGAAAAGCCCCCTAGAGGGAGGCTAAATTCATGAAGCCAAAAGAAATCAAAGTTTGCATTTTAAGGGTTGGCGGAACCAACTGCGACGCCGAAACCAGACAGGCGTTCGACGATTTGGGCGTTACCGCTGAAATCGTTCACCTAAACGAGGCAGTCAAGAGAAAGAATCTGCTAGACTATGGTGCACTCATTTTTCCAGGCGGTTTCTCCTACGGCGACTACGTCCGAGCTGGCGCCATACTGGCGAAAGGGGTTGTCGCCAAACTCGGCAACGAATTGAAACAGTTTGTCAATGAGGAGCGTCCCATTCTGGGCATATGTAACGGCTTTCAGGTTTTGGTTGAGGCGGGTTTGCTGCCGGGATCTGATAGGTTCAGCGAGTTGCCTCAAGCCTCCCTCGCTACCAATCTGCCCATCGGTTATCGCTGCATGTGGGTTCACCTGAAACACGAAAATAAGGGTAGATGCGTCTTCACTAGGAAAGTCAAAGAGGGTGCGGTCTTGCACATTCCGATGGCGCACGCTGAAGGACGTTTCATGTTCGACAAACAAAAGGAAGAAGACTACTTAGAGAAACTTTATGAGAACGACCAATTGGTTTTCCGATACTGCAGCGAAGAAGGCGAACACGCTGAAGGCGAATTCCCCATCAACCCAAACGGCGCCTTCCACGACATAGCTGGCATCTGCGACTCAACCGGCACGATATTTGGCTTGATGCCGCATCCAGAGCGAGCCTACCATGGGTGGCAACTACTGGACTGGACTAGGAGAGAGCGTGTTCCAAAGTATGGTGATGGAAGACTAATCTTCGAGTCTATAACAGAACACTTAGCCAAGAAGTTCTGAGGTTTCTGTTGATGAAGCCTTATGATTACCATGTTTTCATGTGTACTTGCCCAACATGCTTGAAAAAAGACGCAGAGAGTGTTCTGCAGGATTTTAGGCGAAGGGTTGAGGAGCGAGGTTTGTTGGAAAGGGTTAAAGTTACGAGGACGGGTTGTCTTTCCCTTGGAGAGTGCAAGTATGGGCCCCTTGTGGTTGTTTATCCTCAGGGTATCTGGTATCGTTTCGTGACAGTTGACGATGTAGATGAGATAATAGAGAAACATCTAATGGAAGGTCAACTCGTTTCTAGGCTTCTACATTTCAAACTTAGTTAACAATTAAACAGAATTCGCAGATCCTTTTGTGCTGGCAATCCAGTTCGCGCGCCAATTCTTGTTATACAACGTGCAGCTACGAAGTTTCCAAGTTTTGCGCATGTGTATAGGTCTTTGCTTTGGACTAAGCCGTAGAGGAAGCCTGCGCAGAAGGCGTCGCCTGCGCCCGTGGTGTCAACCACCTTTGTTTTGTAGGGCTTAACCATGTGGCTTTGGCTGCCATTAGTGACATAGCATCCCTTACCGCCCAATTTCACAGCAACTATGCGTGCGCCTTCCCTCAACAGAACTCTAGAGCCTCTCTCATAGTCTTCTCCTGTGAGCATCTTCACTTCGTTTTCGTTTGGGAAAACCACTGAGCTCCTCTTGATTAGGGGCTTCAGCGCTACCAAGCCCTTTATCGCGTAGATTTCCCCTGGGTCAAGGCTCACATCAATATTGGGCAGTTTGTTCACGAGTCGCTTCTGTGCCTCAAAGGGTTTATCGCCCACGAAGGAGGTTATGTGCAGAAATCTGGCGCGACTGGCGTATTCGAGGTTGATTTCTTTGAACTCCAGTGAGTCGTTTACTCCTGGATCAACATACAACGCACGTTCGCCCCTTCTATCCACGTAGCCCGTGACAACTCCGCTTCGCCCAGTCTTGGCACTAACAATTCCTTCAGTGTTGACGCCCTCCCTCTCGAAGTCCTTGAGGAGGAGTTTGCCTTCACGGTCGTTCGCTACCTTTCCAATATATCCTGTTCTTAAGCCTAGCCTTGCCAAGCCCACGATGGTGTTTGCTGCTGAGCCGCCTGGCGCCTCCTGAAAGTCTAGGGCAAAGCTTTCTTCGCCTTCCTTCGCTATCTTATCGACTCGGTAGAGCTTGTCCACGTTGAGCGCGCCGAAGCCTATAACGTCTAACTCCATGTCACAGCTCTCAATCTTATATCTTAGATTTGGACATGGTTAAAAGATATCTCTTAATCTCATCAGTCGCTGGATCAAAACACGAAAAGTGGCATGTGAGTAATTTTTATATTCACACGCATTCTGTGTAGAAAGCATGTTTGATGTAATCGTTAAAAACGGATACGTGATTGATGGAACCGGCAACCCATGGTTCAAAGCGGATGTAGGAATCAGCGAGCAAAAAATATCAAAGATCGGCAGATTGGACGCTGAAGAGGCGTCAAAAATTATAGACGCTTCTGGACTTGTGGTTTCTCCCGGTTTCATAGACATGCACTCCCACTCTGACCTCATGCTGCTGATAAATCCCAAGGCGGAAAGCAAGATCAGGCAGGGAATAACAACCGAAGTTATCGGAAACTGCGGGGGATCCGCTGCTCCGTTGAATGACCTTCTGAAGGAGGAGATGAAGAAAACCACTCCACTCATTGAGGAGGCTGGACTGGAGCTTGATTGGTCGACGATGGCGGAGTACCTGAATCGGTTGGATAGGCAAGGAGTGGCCGTCAATGCTGTTGCTCTAGTCGGGCACGAAAATGTAAGAATACTCACCATAGGGTTCGATGATCGAGCGCCAACACAGACCGAGTTGGAGGAGATGAAGAAGACGCTGACTCAAGCCATGAAAGACGGAGCCTTCGGCATGTCCTCGGGACTGATCTATCCGCCTAGTTGTTACGCCAAAACCGACGAGTTGATAGAGCTTTCTAAGGTGGTGGCGAGTTATGGAGGGATATATACCTCACATATTAGGGGTGAAGAGGAAAGGTTGCTTGACTCTGTGAAAGAGGCCATAGAAATAGGTGAAAAGGCAGGGCTACCCGTAGAGATTTCTCATCACAAGGCTGGGGGAAAGGCCAACTGGGGCAAAGTCAAGGAGAGCCTCAAAATGATAGAGGAAGCCAGAGACAGAGGCATAGACCTAACATGCGATGTCTACCCGTACACAGCTGGCAGCTTCAGACTGAGCGCCATGCTTCCTGCATGGGCTCACGAAGGGGGAACCGGAAAACTGATTGAAAGACTAAAAGACGCGAAAACCCGTGAGAGGATAAGAAGAGAAATGGAGGAAGGGACGCCAAATAAACCAAGTCGATCAAAGGCTGTGGGATGGGACGCCACCCAAATAGCTCGATGCTGGAAGCACCCAGATTTTGAAGGAAAAACTGTTGCCGAAATCGCCCAGACAAAAAATGTGGATCCGTTCGATTTTGTTTTTGACCTCTTGATTGAGGAAAACGCATCTGTCAGCGTGGTGATCTTTATCATGTGCGAGAGTGATGTCTGCACCGTTATACAACATCCCTTCTCAATGATAGGAACGGATGGCTCGGCGGTGGCACCCTATGGAGTCTTGGGAAAGGGCAAGCCTCACCCGAGAAGTTATGGAACCTTCCCACGAGTCTTGGGAAAGTACGTCAGAGAAGAACGGATATTGAAGCTTGAGAATGCCGTACGGAAGATGACGTCGCTGCCAGCGCAAAAACTGGGGTTGAGAGACAGAGGGCTCGTCAGAGAAGGAATGTACGCAGACATCATCATATTTGACCCAGAAAAAGTCGCTGACAAAGCCAGCTACGCCGATCCACATCGATATCCTGAGGGCATAAAATATGTGTTGGTGAACGGCAGAGTAACTATAGATAGCGGCGAACATACAGGAGAATTATCGGGAAAAGCCCTACGAAAGCGTTCGTGAATGTAAGAAAGCAGAATCTTAAGCTATAAATTTCGTAAGTATATCTTGTGTTTTCCCAGCTTTCCGCCGTAGTTGCCAGCTGAGATTTTGATCACTCCGTCCATATTCTTTGTTGCGTGAATGGCTACACTCATAGCTTTTTTGACTGCGTCAAGCGAGATGCCGTTTATGACTATTTCTGGGATGGAGTTAACGCCTTTGGGAACTTTTGAGTCGGGTATCTTCTCTTTTAGCGAGGGGCAGTAGGGATGATTTGTTGTTGGTCCTATCTCTGGGAAATTGGTTTCGGGTTTTGAACCAGCCGAACAGATGTCGAAGGGTGTGACCACGCCCTCTATGGTGTGTATGGCTTCTAGGGCTTTTTCTCCAGCCTTCAACGCTGAGTCTTCGTCTCTGCACATGAGCCAAATGTTGCCTCCAGAAACGCCGATGCTGTAGCCTAAGTAGCGTTCTATACGGAAACCAGGCATCATAATTGGAATATTGATGACCCTGCGACCAACGTATTCCTCTTCCCACTCGAAGCCGTCGCCGCAATGACCTATGCCGTCCATAACGTCAAATTTAGTGTCCGAATCCAGCGCATTGAAAACGCTGGTTGTGGGTTCCACCAAGATCTCTTGGCGTATTCGGTAAGAAACCTCTTTGATGAATTTTTTGAGTGAAGCTTCAAATGGCTTGGACTCGGTGATGCCGCCCCAAAACTGCACTATAGCGCCAATTCGTCTATCGGGCGTTTCGGTTGGTGTGAGCCACTTCTCCACTCCTCCCTCTCCTCGTCCTACAACTCCCATGGGGAGGGCTGTGGAGCCGAAAGCGGCCCGTTTAAGCCGTTTCTTATCTTTGGCTGTGATTATGATGCGACAGAACAAGCCGTCATAAGCCTCAGCGTAGGTGTCTTCAATCTCAACCATTCCTTATCACTCACTCCATCCAATTAGGGTTGAAACAAATTTGACTCTATCCCAGTCTTCCAATGGCTTCGCCCCTCACACTCTTTCTGAAAGTGCTGCTCTCTTTCATCAGTCTCCTCATGTTGTTTGAGGTTATCTTTTCGACTTGTGGAAGACGTTTAGGATACACTTCCAATATGTGTTCTTGCAGGGCTGAGTTAACATGGTGTTTCTTGAGCGCTGAGGGGCTCCACTCTTCAGCGAGGCTGACAGCTCCTTCTCTGCCAGACCGATTGAAGACGTCTGCCAAAATAGAAGTGACAACGCTGTTCTCCGAGAGCACGGCTATCTCCGCCTCCCTGACAGCATACTCGTTTCCGTTGAAGGAAACTGTTAATCCCCCCGCCTCCCGAATCATTCGGAAGACTGCGACGTCGGTTATGCTGTCGCCCACATACATGAGGTCGCAGAAGTTGCAGTTAAGCCGAGCCGCAATATCCTGCAGAGCCTTAGCCTTTTCAAACCCGCCCACAGGATTGACCTCTTGCAGAATCTCGCCAATTCTCATGTTTGAAATCTTCTTCCAGAAGATGTCGTCCAACCTCTCAACCACATCTCGATAATTTTTTGGGAGGTCGCTAAGAGATTTAACGCCTTTCCTGATTTCTATTATTGGCATTTTTGAGATTTCTTCCCTAAAACGTTGCAGTTGTTTCTTCTCTTCTGTATTCATTTCGTACTTGTCCAGGTCGAGTTTGGTGCAGTAGACGTGTTCGAAGGGAAATTCCACGAGGTCGCAGAGGGAGCGCATGTACTGTTCGTAGCTCGTGCTGACTATGAAGGAGGGCATAGCGCCTCGAACAAACTTTAAGGTGTCTTTGGCTCCAGAAACCAAGAGAATGTGATCGGAAGAGTAAGCTTTCATCCCCTGATTTGACGCCCCGTAAGCCCTCAGGAAGGGGAGAATGAGTTTCAAGGTGTCTCCAGCCTTGTAGCCTTGTCGCTTGACAACGTCGGCGAGAACGTCATCGTATCTGCTTATCACCGTGAAGAAGCGGCTTCCGTCTGGGATGAAGTGGCTTGCGAGTTCAAATGCGTTGTCGTTTTTTGAGATTGGTCCCTCGCAGTCGGAGACGAATACTCTTTGAGCAGGGGCGGGGCTCATCTCGGCTGTAGCCTCAGTTTTCTCATGTGCTCCACGCTAGTTTTTATATGCTCTCTTGACGCGATGTCGCTTCTGTGCCAGAGCGCCCCGCCCTTTATCGCCCGGATACCCTCAAGGGAAATTGTTCTAGCGGTTTCTATTGTGTCTGCCACGCCCACCACACACACAGCCCTCGAGCCGAGCGCATAAGTCTCTTCGTTTCTCAACTCCATCGAACCGGGGTAAACTCTGATGGCAGCACCGTACTTTTTGCTCAGCCTCTCAGCCTCGCTCAAATCCACTGGCTTGTTGATTTCGTCCGTTTTCACTCGCTCTGGAAAGGCGTTGATGTATTCGCCGTAGGATGGGGGCGCCTTATACGTGACAACTGTTGCCTTTTCTTCAAAGTTGACGCGAGTCAAACTGCCTTCCAAGATTTTGTAGCAGATGTCCACAAAATCATCCTTCAGGATGGGCAGTAGGTTCTGTATTTCAGGGTCGCCTGGGCGGCTGTTGTTCTCTAGGAGTTTTGGTCCCTCACCCGTGTGGATGAAGGCGTCGTAGAAGGGCATACCGCGGAGGTCTGTGCTCTCCGCCATCTTTCTCAGTTCGTTGAAGACCTTGTTCACGACTTCGATTTCTTTCTCTCTGTCTAGGGTGGTCATGAAGGGTAGTAGGTCGCCCGTGTCCTTGTAGGAGCCCATTCCACCCGTGTTTGGACCCTTGTCCCCGTCGAAAGCTCTCTTGTAATCTCGCGTCTCCGGAAGTGGCGCCAAGTGCTTTCCGTCGCAAAAAGCCTGAAAGCTGGACTCTTCGCCCTCAATTTTTTCCTCAACTATAACTGGACCGTGCTCATAGTTGGCTTGAAAGTGCTCGAAGAGTTGTTCGCGGGTGTTGAAGTGGTCTCCCCAGACTCCGACGCCCTTCCCAGCGGCTGGACGGTCAGGCTTGACAGCAACCTCATTGTCTAACTCGTCGAGCCAAGCGTAAACGTCTCTCTTTAGGGCTGTGTAGCTGCTATAGTTTTTTGGGTCAAACACCTTAAACCTCGGATTTGCCTCAGGCGCAACTTTCTGGAACAAGTAGCGCTGGGCTACCTTGCTGGCTTCGACAGCGTATTTTTTAGTGGGGCATATCATTGGTACATGTGTTTCTTTTTCCACGAGGTCTCTGATGCCCTCTATTATGGGTTTTTCTGGGCCGACTATTCCGAAGTCGATCTTGTCTTTGCGTTTCTTGGCGAACTTGCAGATTTCTTTGATGTCGAGGTTGGGAATGACAGTGTGTTCTTGGGCTCTTTTCACGTTGAAGGGGTTTCTCTGCCTGTCTGCGACGTAAATCTCCACGTTGTAGTTTTGGCTGCGGTTGAAGGCGTCGACCATGGCGGCTTCTCTTGAGCCGTATGAGACAACAAAGACGCCGACTCTCTCCATCACACCACGCTTGTTACCTCGTATATCCGCCCGGTTTCTTTATAGCCCTTCTCAAGCATCACCTTCATTTCGTCAGCCATCTTCTGAGCGAGCGGTGTCGGATACTTCCCAGTCACGCAGCCCAAACACAGCTCTTCTTCACGCAAGCCGATAGACCTGACAAATCCGCTCAGCGACTGATAATTGACGGCATCAGCCCCGATAATATCGGCGATTTCCTCGGGTCCGTGCCGAGAACCGATCAACTCACCGTAAGTTGCCATGTCAACTCCGTAGAAGCACGGTCCTATTATCCTTGGGAAGGTGATGAACAAGTAGACTTTTCTTGCACCCATTTTGCGCAGCTTCTCAACAACAACCCGTGTGGTGTCGCCGCGGACGATGCTGTCCTCGGTCACAATCACCTTCTTACCGCTGATTTTGTGTCTTAGAACGTTGATTTTTCTATCGATTGTGGCGTATCTCTCCTCTGGCAGCAGTATGAAGGCTCGCTCGGTCACGTATCTGTGTCTGCGCACGGCACGCTCCCAGCGTAGCCCCGACGCCTCATGAACGCCCAAGGCGACATCATCGCCGGTTTCGGGCAGAGATATGATTACGTCTGCGTCTTTGGCGAACTCGTCATACTCTCGGGTTAGGTTTCTGCCGAACTCCTCCCTTACCTCATAGACAAACTTGTCCCCGAGCTTTGAGTCTGGTCTGGCGAAGTAGGCGAACTCAAAGGCGCACAGCGCTCGTCTCTTGCAGGGGACGAGTTGCTCACGCGCAAAACCGTCTTTGGAAGCTGTCACGAGCTCGCCTGGTTCCACCTCAAAGTCGTATTCGAAACCGTTGATGTCCAAACCCACACTCTCTGAGGACACCGCCCCTATTCTTTGGGCTGAACCATGACCGCAACAGAGCGGTCTTATGCCGTAGGGGTCTTTGAAGGCGAAAAGCTCGCCGCTCTGGGTTATTCCTGTTACTGAGAAGGCTCCTTCAACTTCGTTCATGCAAGTCTTCACGGAAGAGGTTAAGTCATGGTTTTCCATGAGCCCCAGAAGAATCTTCCAGCTAATCAACTCCACGTCGCACTCGTAGCCGAAGCTCGGAAACCTGTTTGCAATCTCTTCCTTCAACCTAACACTGTTGACAATGTTGCCGTTGAAGGAGACTCCGATTCTGACTCTCTCCGCTTCGGCGAGAACTGGCTGGGTGCCTCTTATCAACGACTGTTCGTCTGTTCCGCCAGAGGTCGTGTACCTAACGTTTCCTATGCCCGTGTGCCCTGGCAGTCGGTCGAGCCACTCCTGCAAGTCCTTCTTCTTTATCTTCGGAACCAAATCCAAGCCCTTGTAGACGTGAAAACTCCCGTCGAACGTGAGCATGCCATGTGACTGGTGGCCCCTGTGATTTTGGGCTCTCAAACCCCAGTAAACGGGGAAGAACGCGTTGCCGTTTTCGAAGTCTCGTGCGCCGAAGACTCCGCACTCTTCTTTGATGTGGTCTTCCATGCTTGAACTCCCAGTATCAGAAAAGACACATACACAAATATATCAATTTTTATGACATAAATAAGTCAATTTTAACGCTATTCTGTTTATATAATGGCGGCTTCGTCGGCATTTTTCAATAGAACTTCCTTCTTGTCGGCTGGGATAACAACGTTTGCGGCGTATTTGTGACCGTCGGCGACGCCGAAGCCCTCAGAAGCCCTCAGCAGGAGGTCAACGGCGCCAAGCATCTTTCTACTGTCTATCAGTGCGTGCAGGCTTTTTGGAACCCGAACCGAAACCTTTACGAGAGAGCCCTTCAGCTTTCCCCAGCTTGGCACATCTGGCGGCACGTTGACGAAGCCGAGGATGTATTTGTTCAGCTTTACAAGGCGGGTTTGATAGGAGAGGAAGGAGCAGAACTGCCCGATTACCTTTGTCCCCATCCCCCTATACATGTCGCCGGCGTCAAACCACTGAACGTGCTCAGTCTCCTTCAGCCTCTCTCGGTAGAGTCGCCCCAAGAGTTGCTTGTTCACGCTCTTTCGCTTCTCTTCCCACTCGTCGATTTTGCGCTTCACTTTTTCGGTTATTCCTTCGAGGCTGGCTTGGACGCCGAGTTCAGGTCCGCCGTCGTAGTAGCCCACCGCGCCCAGAATCTGGAGCTTGGCGAAGAGGTCGTCTACGCGGGTGCCTAGTTTCACTATTTTGATTTTCTTTCCCTCTGCCTTGGCCACTCCGTTTTGGATGGCTTCTTCTAAGGCAGCTTTGTTTAAGCCCGTGTAGTCGCCTGGAATCTCGCAACTGCCGACTAACGCTAGGTAGGAGAGGTCCATGTTGCGTTGGTTTAGTGTCTTGGCAAATAGGTAGTTGCACGTGGCTCCTGAGAAGTCTGTTTCTCCTTGAAAGCCGTGGTGTTCGAGGTTTAGGTCGTGGACTCTTGGGTCTCTCGACGGCGTGGGGTCGTGGTGGTCCAAGATAATTGTCAGGTTTCGACTGGCGTTGTACTCTGAGATGAGGTCAGCATGGGCAGAGCCTATGTCAGCATAAAAGATGATTCCACCAGCCCTGTTTTTGTGCAAGCTTTCAACAACCTCGGGATAGATTTTCTCCAGACAGAAAGCCCTAACCTTATAGCCCTCTCGCTCCAACGAAGCCTTCGTCACGGCGCCTGAGCACACACCGTCTGCGTCGTCGTGGTGGACCAAAATGATTTCTTTGGTCCTTGCGCTCTTCAGTTCGGAAATTGCAACCTCTATCCTTTTCTCGAACTCTTCAAAACCCACAGAGACGACCTTCCAGAATAATAAGGAGAGTTATGTGATTTAAAAATCGCTCCATTTTTCCTTTGATGTTTGTCAGAGAGTTTTGAGATGATTGAGGTATGCTATTAACCCCACCCCAACATTAATTTTCCAACGAGCTTCCTTGAGAGTTTCCTTTTTCCCATAAAGTGCGCTATCAGAGCAAACAGTATGGGCACATGGACTAGTATGAGCGTCGAAACTGAGAATATTCTTGCTCCAATGCCTGTGGGCGTTGAGAAGATGTACAGGTTGGCTAGGACGCCTCCTAAACTGGTGACAACAATCATTGAACCTATGGCTAAATTCTGGTTCAACTTTCTACCGAGTGATTCAAGGATGTCAAGCACCAAGAAAAGGCCAATCATGCTCGACCACCACACAAACAAAGCTCCTATCGCGTCACCTTCAAAGGACCTGACAACAAAACTGCTAATAAAAAGTAACAAAAGCCAAACCCTATACACCGGAAATACAAGCTTTCGCCGTCGCATGGAATAAACGATAGCAACCCCAAACATGACTCCGATAATCAACCAAACCATGCCCTGCAACTGCTCGGTCGTCATACGAACATCACTCCACTAGAAAAATCTCGTTTTCCCCGCTTAAATACCCTCCCAAAGCAACACAGCGTAGTCTTCCCAACGCTGAACAATTCGGGAGTAAAAATGAGTCAAAGAGTACTGAGAAACATGGACGACCACACTACAATAAACCCAAAACACATTTGGCTTCAAATGACAAGCCTTTGACCCCTATACCGCCTCTGCCTCCTCAACCATTTTTCGTGCCGATTTTGCGCCACCCAAACCTAATTCCTTTCAAAATTCAGCGTCCACAGCAGTCCCTGTTCGGCTCGTCTATTAGACCCCCTCTAGCCTACCCTCAGAAATTTATTTTTCCTAACCAATTTACGTCGATTTTATGGAAACACTCATTCTGTTACCATTTTTCGTCTTCTAATTTATTTTTTCACCCTCCAAACCCCAAAGGTAAAAACTCTCAACATGACCTCCCCCCGTAGGTAGAGAGGTCTCACACACGCACACAAAGCAAGATTACAGAAACAATGCCTCTTGCCTACAGTTCCTACTTGAGTATCATTTGCGTGAACTGCTCAGGTTTGAACTCCCGCAAGTCGTCGTATTTCTGCCCCGTCCCGATGAACACGATGGGCTTCCTTGTCACGTAGGTTACACTCAGCGCTGAGCCCCCCTTTACGTCGGCGTCAACCTTCGTCAATATTGTTCCATCTATACCCACACTTCTGTGAAACTCCTCGGCTTGCACAACAGCATCGTTACCAGTTAAAGAATCCACAGTCAAAATCGTCAGATCTGGATTAATAACCCGTTTAATCTTAGCCAACTCGTTCATCAGATTCCGGTCGGTTTGAATGCGCCCAGCCGTATCGATGAGAACAGCACTGACTCCATGAGCCCTAGCGTGATTTATAGCGTCGTAGGCGACAGCAGCCGGGTCGGCACCATAAACGTGCTTAATCATGCGCACACCCAGCCTCTTGGCATGTTCCTCCAACTGCTCTATAGAGCCAGCCCGATAGGTGTCGCTGCAAGCCAACACAACCGAATACCCGTTTTTCATGAGAAGCCTCGCAACCTTTGCTATACTGGTCGTTTTGCCAGTGCCGTTGATTCCAACGAAAACAATGACAAAGGGCTCTCTCAACTTCTGCTTCTGCTCAACCGTCTCCAAAAGATTGACTTTTTCGTTGGTGGTCAATGTTTCGAGCAAAACTTCGCGCAGGTTTCTCTTAACAATCTCCTTTCGGTCTTCAAGACGCTTCACTTGGAGACCCTCCAATCGCTTTTCCAGTTCCCCACAGACGTGCTCAGCCACCGCCACAGCCACATCGTTTTCAATCAGTTCAATCTTAAAATCTTGCAAGACCGGACGGAGTTGCTCGGCTCTGAGCTCGGTAGTGGCAACTTTATTGACGAGTCCGCTAAGGCCTTCTCTCAGTTTCTTGAACATCTGCCTGTCGCTCCGCCTCACTGATTTTGGCGGTCAACTCCTGAAACTTCGCTCTGCCCTCTTGGATTCTGTCCACAACCTGAACCAGCTGTTGCTGAAGCGTTAAACGCGTCTTCTCAAAGTCCGCAATGCGAATTCCAACGGTCTCCTTTGCCTCCGCAACGGTTTTTTCCACGGAGACTCCAGCTCCAATTCCAAGTATTACTTTGTCTGAGCTCGCCAGCTTCGCTTGAACGTACGAGCCGCCTCCGATTGGAACAAAAAGGGGGGCTTCTCCCCTTTCCTTTTCCACTCCTTCCAACGTCATTTTTGCAATGTTAAGTTCGGTTAGGGCAGCGCTTACCAAGTTTAACCTTGCCTGTAAGGCTTCGGCTGTTCCCTCCAGAATTCGGAGTTCAACCACTAATCTGCGCAGGGTTTCTTCGTCACTGGACACTCTCTCTTTCTCCAACCGTCAGTTTCCTCACAACCGGGTCCGTGATTTCCTCTGGACCTATCTCCTCAACCTTTAATATCCTGATTTGGAAGCGTTTTGCTCTGTGCTTGCTCCCCATTTCCCTGTAGACTCTCTCCACGGCATCTTCTGCCTTGAGCGCCCTAATCTCCTTTTTGAAATCGGTCTTCCAGTTCGGCTTGTCTATCTTTCCTGTGACTCTAAAAACTTTGATTTCACTCATCCTCTTTCACCACGTCCAGTGCTTCTCCTATTATGAAGAGTTCGGGTCCAGTTGTTATAAAGCCAGCTACAGCTCCATGTGTGTTGCCAATAAGCCCCGTGGCCACGTATGGTATCCCACAGTTGATTGTTCCAACGTCCACGCGAACCTTCAACACGTCTTCTAAAACTTTCTTCTCTTCCTCCTTCAAGAGTGGATGGGCCAGAACTCCCTTATCTGTTGCGATGGCTAAGGAACCCACGTAGGGCAGCCCAGCGATTTCTCCAGAGACAGCCTCAACCCCCAACGTGTCTGATATGCTTGCGATGTCTCCTTCCTTAAGTCTTGGGTCGACTAGGGCGCCGTAATCGTTGGCCAGAACCATGTTTCCGTAGGCGGTTCTCTTGGTTTCCATGACGGCGATGTTGATGTCAGATGAAGCTTCTTTCACGGCTTGGACCTCTTCTCTCCGCACAAAATGTGGCAGAATGATGCCATTGGAGTTGGCGCTCGCCAGCGCGCCTATGAGCACGGACTCACCGATGGATGTGCGTACAACCTTCACCTTCAGCCACTCCTCAAGCCTCTTCGCCTTGTTTTCGGCGACCAACGGCGGAACGATCGCTATCTCCTCCGTGGCTAGAGAGTAGACTCCTATGCTCGCGCTGCCCAAAATGCCATAGAGGAATACAGCCAAACGCTGTTAGTCTCCTTCGGCGAGGTGAAGGGTCACTCTTCCCTCTTTGTCTTTGGAGGCTCTAATCCGAATTTTTCTTGGGGGCTTCTCTATTCCTCTGTTCCATAGCCTCTCGTTGACCTCGTTGCTGACGACTATTGCTTCGGGCTTCATATGTCTCTGAATGAAACTCTTGACTATGCGCACGGCTCTGGGCGCTCTTTTCTTACGGGGAGAAATCCACGCTCTGCGGAGGGGTATGGTGTAGATTCTTTCTTCAACGATTTCCTCTTCGACCTCTTCTGCTCTCTCCCTCTCAACCTCTTCCATTTCTTCTTTCTCTTCAGCCTCTTCCGGCGCCTCAATCGCCTCTTTCTCTTCTTCTGCTGTTATGGTTTCTTCAGCTTCTTCACCTTCAGGGGATTCCTCGACCGCTTCTTCAATTTTCACTTCTGTTTCTTCTTCAGGCTCTTCTCTCTCTTCGTGCTTGCGTTTGGCTTCTTGCTCTTTTTCTTCTATGCCCTTATCTTCGTTCGTCTCCAGTGCCTCCTCTGAGGGTTGGTTCTGACTCTCCCTCTGGTCTTGGCGATGACCCACGTTGGAACGGATTGCTTTCGTTTTCCTTCCTTCGCCAGTCTGCGCTTTTTGGCTGTGGGTTTGTTTCTTGTCATTTATTTAGCGCCTCGTGATTCTGATGTCGCGGCGTTGAGCCTGCAGCTTGACGAGGATTTCTTTCAGTTGCTCGTCTGTTATCGGCGTCTGCACTCTTCCCGCCTGGGCGAGTTGGATGAGTTGGATTTCTAGTTGGTTGACGAATTCTGGCTTCACCATTTTTAGGTTGTTGATGCGTTGGCGGGCTTCTGGGGTTAGGATTCGGCGTAGGATAGCCTGCTTCTGTATCTCTATCTGTTGCTGCACCTGAGCTCGCTGCTGTTCTTGAGCCATTCTCTGCTGTAGCTCAATCATTCTTCTTCGGCGTAGTTCTTCGATTTCTGCTTCCTCTTCCTCTTCGCTCATTCCTTGCGGAACGCCTCTTCTAGTATTTCTTGAACTCTGGCAGCTCTTTCTCCAGTTCTTCCTTGATTTCAGTGGCGAGTTTGTCGAGTGTTCGCCTTCCCTCTTTTGTCATTATCCTTCCCTTGTTCTTCTGTGCTTCAACAAGGCCAGCGGCTTCGAGTTGCTGGAGCGCCTTTCTTATGTTGCAGCCGGCTCCCTTTCTTGCGTGTTCCCGCCTCACGACTCTGCCTGTTCTTCCGCCGTACTCGGCGCGGAGGCGTTCGGTGCCTATGGGTCCTTTAGTGTAGATTTTTCGTAGGACGGAGGCGCATCGGGTGAACCACCAGTCTGGGTCTTGCGGCGGCTGCTCCGTGTGGGAGCTAGTTTTGACCACCTGGACCCATGGTGGGGGCTGTATCTGGTCCACGTTGTCTCTTAGGTAGGTACCTAAGCGTTGGATGAAGAGGGAGGCTGGTACGTCATAGGGAGTTGGCAAGTTTGTTGTTCCTCGGTGTGAATGTTTCCCGTCTGTTATTCATGAGGCGTCTTATAAAGGCTTTTTTCATGTCTTGAGCTTGTGTGCGTGCGCGTGTGAGACCTACCTATACCGGGAGGGGGGTCATGTTGAGAAGTTGCCTTTGGGTGTTTGGGGGTGGAAAAATAAATTCTGTGCTAGCTAGAGGGGGTCTGAGCGACTAAGTGAAACTGGTTTTGTTTCGGGCTTTGACGGTTGAACGGCGGTTGATTTTGATGCTGTTTGGCGGGCGCATTTTCAGTGCGAAGGGCATGTGTGCTTGAGGATGGGAGTCTTCTTAAGAATGGTTTAGGGTAATACTTTGAGTTTTGGAGTGGTTGTGTGAACAGAAAGGCTGGCATAATCGTGGTTGGTGGCGGTCCTTGCGGTTCTTTTTCGGCTTTGACAGCGGCGAGATTAGGCGCCGATGTGATTGTTTTTGAGGAGCATAAAGAGATTGGTGTGCCAAGTCATTGTGCGGGGCATGTTAGTCTTAGAGGTTTGCAACGACTGAAATTGAGCCTGCCTCGGGAGGTTGTTGAGAACCAGTTTAAAGGAGCGGTCTTTTATTCGCCATCGGGTTGTGAGTTTGGAGTTAGGTTTGCTTCTCCCGTGACTTGCGTGCTTGACAGGGCTTTGTTTGACAAACATTTGGCAGAGTTGGCAGAAGAGGCTGGGGTTAGATACAGTCGTGGAGCGAGAGTGAATTCATTTGTTTGGGGCAATGGCTTTGTTAGAGGTGTTTCGGTTAAAGGAGACGTCATAGAGTCTAACATCGTCATAGACTCCGAAGGCTGCTCGTCTGTCCTCTTGAAGAAGGCGGGATTGATGACTTTGGACAAGTCCATGGTTGTTAATGGCGTCGAAGGGCATGTGGACAGAGTTAACAACGTGAGTATGGACACGGTTGAGGTTTATCTGGGTCGAGGTTACGCGTCTGGTCTCTTTGCTTGGATAATTCCTCGGCAGGATGGTTCAGCAAAGGTGGGGCTCGCAACAAGTATTGGCAATCCTAGAAAATGTTTGGAGCATTTTGTTAGTCACAACCCTAAGGCTAGAGAGAAACTGAAACAGAGCAGATTTGTCAATCTCTCTTACCATCCCATTCCCTTGGGAGGACCCATTACCAAAACCTACTACAGTGGGCTTCTCATCGTAGGCGACGCCGCTTCTCAAGTTAAACCAACAACGGGAGGCGGCGTTGTGATGGGTTTGAACTGTGCCAAGATTGCTGGAGAGACCGCCTACCAAGCGATACAGAAAGGCGATATTTCCGAGAACTTCCTTTCTTTATATCAACAGCGGTGGAAGAAGGCTATAGGTTTCGACATGGTCGTCATGCGTCATGTAAGACTGATGCTCAACCGCTTGTCAGACGACGAACTCGACAGAATAATTGGCTTGTGCTCCAAGTTAAACGTGGGAGAGACTCTTCAAAGAGTCAGGGACATTGATCTTCAAGGTAAGGCTCTTTTTCCGATTTTCAAGAGCCCCAACATATGGATTGTGGCCTTCTATTTCTTTTTAGCTTCGATAATGTAATGAGCCGACAGAGATTTGAGAAGTGGCAGATTTGTAAGGTAACTGTCCATTGGTTGAGTCGCCTTTAAGACCTTGCCCGCCAGCACTGTTCTCTTTGGATCAAACAGCAGGCGTGTGAGAACTTGTGCCAGCAAGATGTCTCCAAAAAACCTCTCAACGACGAAACCACACATTGTCAGTACTCGTTTCACTTCTCTGGAATTGAAGATGCATGCACACCTTTTCTCGCGACGACCGATGACACTTTGAGCCTTTCGGTAAGGACTCCAAAGCGCGTCCACACAGACGATGAGTTTGGCTTGATGTCTAAGCACTCTGCAGGCCTCAACTAGGAGTCTGTGAGAATCTGGCACACACTCTAACAAAGCTATGCACGTGGTTAAATCAAAGAACTTGTTACGGAATGGAAGCCTAGTCGATTCCAATCGGATGAGTTGAATCTTCTCGGCGAGTTTGTGCCTCTGAATCTTGGATTTTGCCACCACCAACATGCCCTTTGAAAGGTCTCCTCCCACGACTTCGAAACCTGCCTGGGCTAGCGACAGAGCGTACTCGCCCGTTCCACAACCCAGGTCTAAGGCAACAGCGCCTAGCCTGTACTCTCTGTCGATGAGGCTCTTAACTAATCGATGTCTCAGCCTGTAACCAGCGGCTGTTCTCTCGAAATCAAATTCAAAAGCCTCTTTATCGAAACGTGTCATAACCTCGAGTTTCTCTTCTGCGTTATCGGCCAAGGTTTCAGTCATGCTCAGTCGATTCATGTTAACGAATCAACCTTTAAATCCGTTTGCGGTGATAAGGTCGGCTAGGGCAGGTCCCTCATGTCTGAGTTCAAGTTTAAGCAAGTCATCGTTCTGCGTGCTGATTTGGAGATGAGCAAGGGGAAGACGGTGGCTCAGGCGGGTCACGCAGCTGTTTCGGCGGCTGAGGAGGCGAGGAAGCATTTTCAACAATGGTGGAGGGCTTGGCTTGAAGAGGGACAGTGCAAGATAGCTGTCAAGGTCGGAAGCGAGCAAGAACTCTTAGACTTGGAGAGAAAAGCAAAGGAGTTGAAGCTCCCTTCAGCCTTGGTTATAGACAGAGGCTTGACTGAGCTCCCACCTGACACCATAACTTGCCTAGGAATAGGTCCAGCTCCGTCTCACGAAATCGACAGAATCACCGGAAAGCTGGCTCTTCTTTGAGCGTTCCAAAGCTGGAGAAGGCGCTCGGAATAGAGGTCTACGCTTCCACCGCTCCCGGGATTGGAGGGAAGATTCGCCATTTCCCCGAAGACTTCAGGGTCGAGGAGGCTTTGACAGACGGTTCAAGAGCCCAGATTTCACCTTCAAAATCAGCGCCTCTCAGTGGTAGAGGGCGCTACCTCGTGTGTGTACTCGTCAAACGAAACTGGGACACCTTTCTCGCTGTGTGGGCTGTCGCCAAACAACTGGGCGTGAGTCCTGAGCGCTTGAGGATAGCCGGAATAAAGGACGCGAAGGCTGTAACCGCTCAGCACTTCAGCGTTTACGGCGTGGCTCCAGAGCAAGTCTCAAACGTCAAAGTCGAGGGCATCACAGTCTATCCGCTGCGTTTCTCCAGCGAGAAGATTCACTCATATCTCCTTCGAGGCAACCACTTCCAAAGCCAGATAAGGGCGGTCACTCACTCATCTTCTATCATTAGAAAACGACTCAAGGAAGTGCAGAGTCAGCTCGAGAGCCTCGGCGGTTTGCCCAACTTCTACGGGCATCAGCGCTTTGGAACCGTTCGTCCAATAACGCACCAGGTTGGCAAACATTTGGTGCGAGGAGAGCTTGAAGAGGCGGCTCTCTGCTTCCTCGCTCGACACAGCGAGCACGAACACCCAGAATCCAGAGAGGCACGGCAACGACTCTGGCACACCCAGAACTTCAGTGAAGCCTTAAGCCATTTTCCGCGGAAACTTCAGCACGAGCGCATCATGCTTGCTCACTTGGCGAAGAGGCAGAGAGACTTTACGGGTGCCTTCCGAAGGCTGCCCATGAAACTGTGTCAACTGTTTGTTCAAACCTATCAGTCCTATCTCTTTAACAGGTTTCTGAGCGAGCGCATGCGTCGGGGCATATCGCTTAGTGAGGCTCAGGCAGGAGATTACGTGGTAAAACTTGACAGCAACGGACTGCCCACAACACACTCTACTCAAGTCACCTCCAGCTCCATAAAAGACATCAAACAAGCCTTAATCAAGGGTGAAATGCGGCTAGCCCTCCCCATCGTAGGCTTCAAACAACCCACATCAGACGGCTTGCAAGGCGGAATCGAGAGAGAAATCCTCGAAACCGAAGACGTGGCTCCCCCAGACTTTCACGTTAAGCATATGCTAGAAATGAGCGCTCCTGGCGGACTGCGAACGGCTCTCACGCCCATAGCAAACCTTTCTATAGAAGAACCCATCAAAAACCAAGCCAACTCCACTAAACGAACAGTATGCTTAAACTTCATGCTGCAGAGAGGCTCCTACGCAACCGTTCTGTTACGAGAATTCATGAAACCGCGAAACCCAATAAAAGCGGGTTTCTGAAGACTTTTCTGCACCTATAATAAATATACAGCAGTCTTAAGAAGACGCATTGGGTGAGCAAACTTGAACATTCCAAAAGCGGTAAGGTTTGTGGAAGTGAACGGCAGAGCCCTGGAGAAATATCGATTGAATTTTCTTTTAGGCAAGGAAAGGAATGACGAAATTCCCTTGCGGCACCTGAGGAACCTGCAAAACAAGGATGGAGGTTTCCCGTACAACGATGAAAAAGGCAAACTGAGCTGTGTCAACGCCACAAGCAATAACCTAAGCCTCGTTGTAGAGCTGGGGCTTCACAAATCTGATGTCTGCAGAGAGACAGTTGAATACTTGCTCAAGATTCGGGGAAAAGACGGTAGCTGGAGCGAAAACGAGGCAATAGAGCAGTATAATCCACCCTTATGGGACCTGCCCAACGATTTAAAGACCACCATGTGGCTGACAGCAAACATTACAAACTACCTCATCGAGCTAGGCTACGGAAACTCAACAGCCGTAAAAGAAGCAGCGGGCTTTCTTCTCAAGAATCGTGACAACGAGGGAAAATTCGCGGGGTTTCTGCACTTCACGTGGATATCGATTGGAGTTTTCGGACAATTAGAAGGGAGCACCTCTGACACAGTGAAAAAGGCGCTCAAGGTGATGGAGCAAAACATCGAAAAACTCAAGGATGGAGTAGGTGACTTTGCATGGTGCCTTGAATGTCTTTACGTCGCGGGAATACCTAAAGAGAATCCCGTGGTCAAAAGGTGCATCGAGGAACTGGTCAATTCACAGCAAGAGAGTGGTGCATGGAAATCGGCTGATGGGGAAAGATTCACAGTTTCCACAACAATCAACGTATTAAACGTACTGAGAAAGTATAAAGTTTGGTAGGTTTCGCCTCAACTATGGTGTGAGTCTGAAGCGGTCTCTCGGAAACAGCGTCGTCTCGCGTATGTTCTGTTTTCCAGTCAGCATCATGGTTAGGCGCTCCAAGCCCATAGCCCAACCAGCGTGAGGCGGCATACCGTAGTCAAAAACCTGCAGGTGAAACTTAAACGAGTCTGGGTTCAGCTTCTGCTCCCTCAGTCGCCGAATCAACAACTCTTTGGAGTCAACCCGCGAACCGCCCGAGGCAAGCTCTACCCAACGCCACATCAGGTCAAAAGCCTCGCACAATTTTGGCTTGTCACTCCTGGGCTTGAGATAGAACGGCTTAGACTCGGTCGGCCAGTCAGTTATCCAATAGAAGTATGGGTGCATTCTGCCCACGGTTCTCAGCGCCGGGGTTGGAATGTCCTCGCCCCATGAGACCTCGATGCCTTCCCCCTTCAACTCCGCGACAATCTCATCGTAGGTGAGGCGTTTGAAGGGTTTCTCTGGCACATTCACCCCGTGCTTCAGAATCCTCAGTTCTTTTTGGCAGCGGTCGTTCACAAACTCGCAAATAAAGTGTATTAGTTCTTCCAGAGTGGTCATCACGTCCTCGGCTGTGGCAAAAGCCTGTTCAATGTCGATGGAGGTGAACTCGCTCGTGTGGCGCCTCGTGTGAGACTCCTCAGCCCTGAAGAAGGGCCCTATCTCAAAAACCTTCTCAAAGTCTATAACCAACTGCTCCTTATACAGTTGCGGACTCTGCGCCAGAAACGCCTGTCTATCATAGTAGGAGACTGGAAAGAGCGCGGCTCCGCCCTCTGTCGCCGACGCGATGATTCTGGGGGTGTGAACCTCCATAAAACCCGACTTGGACAGAAAATGGTGTGTAGCCTCGAGCGCGGCGTGCTGAATCTTAAAGATCGCTTGGTTCTCTTCTCTCGATAGGTCTAAAACCCTGGCGTCTAACCGCACGTCGATTTCGGCTGGAGTCCTCCCTGTCACGTCGAGCGGCAGTGGATGCTGCGCCACGCCTAAAACGCGAATTTCGTTGGGAATGATTTCCACTTCTCTGGGGGTGATGGGGGTCTTTTTAACTGTTCCTTTCACGCCGATGCTGTACTGTCTCTGCAGGGCATCCGCCTTCTTGACCACGTTGGCGTCGACTTTCTTGCGTGGTATGGTTATCTGAACCGTTCCTTCCCTGTCTCGTAGGATGACGAAGCGGATTCCGCCCAAATCTCGGATGTCGAACACCCAGCCTAGGACAACAACCTCCCTTCCGTCCAGTTCCGGCGTAATCTGGACCGAGTAGTGAGTTCGCCTCCAATCTCCGAGTGAGTCGATGCGCAATCGTCTTCCTCCCTTTAGTCTGCAAACTCCACCCGCAAAGTGATTCCACGCACCTTTTGGGCGATTTGTTTCAGGGCAGCGACGTTTATCGGAGGCGGCTTCCTTCCACGCTTTCTCAGAATCACCCGTGTCTCTTGGCTTCCGTCTGGCAGCCAGATGGTGTTTATTGTTATGATGCTGAGTGGTGCGAAGAGGTCTTCGAGGAATTTTCTGTCATTCGCGCCGTATTCTAAGACGCGAATGTTCTTTCCCGTTTTCTCGTTCAGCGCTCTCAGGATTTTTCCGCCGTGGCTGAGAAGGCGGGCTACGTCTCCCTTTCCAACGATGAGGGCTAGGATACCGTCTGTTTCAACAGCCTTGTGATAATAGAGGTCTTGGAGATTAGGATAAGTGCTCTCTAACGAGAGGAGCAGTCTGCCTATTTTCAGGTCGGTCTCACTGATTTCGCCCAGTCTAAGCTTCGCTTGGCACTTTTGGCAGAGTATGCCGCTTTTGAGGCAAAAGTGACAAACGTTCACCATCTTCGGCATGTTTTAGTCGACGTCCCTCAAGGTTTGCCCAACGCAGTATCATACAGAGCAGTATGCCAGATAATATAAAGTTACCGAGAAATCTGCATCTTGATGCAGTTAACCAAACACAGGTAAGATAACCCATAAGCCTTTAACGAAATCTTGTTGGTGTTCTGAAACTGCAGAGTGAAAGGCGTTTTATCTTGAATGTGGAGCATTGAAAACGGGTTTGCTAGACGATCGGGCGTTTGGACAGGTACTCGTAGCCGCAGCGACATCTGAAGCCGATGATGCCTTTTTTGTGTCGGGTTATGTGGAGGTACGTGAGCGAGTTGCAATGGGCTTCTCGCTTGTGAACGCTCCACAGAAGATAAACCTCTCTTGGGCTCATCGCCTCATAGTGTTTGGCCCTCCCAAGGAACCATGTGCTGTAAGCGCCGAGGGAAAACCACAGCGCTAAAGCGAGGAGTTCTAACATGGTAGGTCCCTTCTGTTTCTCTGTTCTACTCATAAACATTAGGTCTATTTTTGGACATATTCCTATGACTGATATGAGCACCGCCTCATATAAAAATTATGCACACGCGTAGAACACATACACTTCAAGCCAAAAATGTTTGAAGGCTTCTCAAGGATTTTTTTCAATTTCAGACGAGTGAATAGCTTGGAATATCGTCTAAAATGGATTAGTTAAGCACTTTGAGCCTAGGCTCTCCCTGTGCACACACATAAACAAAAAATAAAGAAATGGGGGGCGGAGACTTTCGCTGTTGCGTCGCTGCTCTATCTCACCATTGTTATCTCTATCGTGCTGACGTTGGTCGGCCCGCGGCCCTCTTCGCCTTCTCGAGCTGGCAGTTGCTCTGTGCCGATGTCCACAGCCTTAATTTGCACGTCTGGCAGGAATCGGCGTCTGACGATCTCGCACACGTCAACTGCTCGGCTGATGGCCCTTCCTCTTGCTTTGACGTTCACTTCTTTTGCTCCGCCGTGGAAGAGGGTTATGCAAGCCAGCACATAGTTCATTGCAGGCTTTCTTCCAATCAAAACCGCGTTGCTCTCTGACATTTCGTTGTTTTCGCTCCTTGCTTGTCTGCATTTTTCGAAGGTTTTCTCTATGGTCGTTTGCACACATAAATAGGTTTTGGCTTTTTATAACGGTTGCTCCGAAACTCTCATTTTGGGAGTAAAACTTTACATATAACTTATATATCTTGACGTATGTAAAATCAAAGTTTCAACTAGACGCTGGTGAATGGTCTGAGCGAAGAAATCCCCACGGGGCGACCTCTACGACTTCTCCACATGCTCTACTCAAAGGGCAAGCCGACAACAACCTACAGCATAAAACTGAAGCAGAGCGAACTAGCCAAACAACTAGGAATAAGCAGGCAAGCGTTAAACGTTCACCTGCGCAAGCTACGAGACTACGGATACATCCGAACGGGAAGAGGCTTCATCGACGTGACTGAGAAGGGCTTAAACTTCATAGGAGTCACAGCCAACCCAGCCTTCGTGTTCATCAAGGTTTCTCCGTTAAAGAGGGCAGAAGCCTACCAAAAACTGCTGGAGTTTCCGATACAAAGGGTTTTCAGAGTAACCGGCGACATGGACGCCATCCTTTTAGTGGAGCGAGAAAAACTAGACGACGCGCTTAAAAAACTGGCAGGGATAGATGGGATTCAGGACACGAAGTCCTACCTAACCATCCAAACTCTAAAATGATGTAGAAGGAAGTGCCCAGACTTGAAGCTCTTTGAACACGAGGCTAAAGCCATCTTCTCTAAATACGAGATACCCACACCAATCGGAGGGTTAGCAACTACCCCAGCGCAGGCTCGAGACATAGCCGCACGAATCAAGGGGTCTGTTGTTGTTAAGGCGCAGGTGCTAGTCGCTGGAAGGGGAAAGGCTGGAGGGGTCCTCTTCGCCGATTCGCCCAGTGAGGCAGAACAAATGGCTGAAAGACTCTTGGGCGCTGACATAAAGGGCGCTAGGGTTCAGAGTGTGTGGGTTGAAGAGAAAGTCTTTGCTAAGAGAGAGTTGTATTTTAGCATGTCCGTCGACCGTTCCAACCGCTGTTACGTGCTCGTCGCTTCTTCTGAAGGTGGAGTAGAAATAGAAGAGGTTGCTAAGGTGTCGCCTGAGAAGATAATCAAGCTTTTCATAGACCCCGTTTATGGCTTCCGCTCTCACCACGCCCGTCAAATCGCTAAGAGACTCGGCTACAAAGGTGGTCAGATGCTCGACCTAGCCACAGTATTCGTTAGGCACTGTAAGCTGGCGATGGACTGTGACGCTGAGCTGGCTGAAATGAACCCTCTCATTGAAAGAGCAGACGGAAAGTTTTTGGCGGCTGACACCCGCCTGATTATTGACGACAGCGCGCTGTATAGGCATCCCGAGTTCATGAAGAGACCCGTAGAAGAGGCTGGGTTGACGCCTCAGGAGCTGGAGGCTCAGAGAAGCGGTTTAGCTTATGTCAAACTAGAGGGCAACATAGGCGTTATTGGAAACGGCGCCGGCTTAGTGATGGCCACTCTAGACGCCATAAAATTGTGCGGGGGTAATCCAGCCGACTTCTTGGACGTTGGGGGTGGAGCCTCCGCTGACATGATGGCTTCTGCGCTCAATATTGTTTTGTCTGACCCAAGGGTGAGCGTCGTCTTCATCAACATCTTGGGCGGAATCACCCGCTGCGACGAGGTGGCTAACGGCATTTTGGAGGCTAAGAGGCGTGTTGGCTTCGTTAAGCCCATGGTGATCCGGTTGGTGGGCACCAATGAGGAGGAGGGTAGGCGCATCTTGACTGATGCGGGCATCCATGTTCTCGACAGCATGGAGGAGGCGGCTAAGAGAGCTGTGGAAATGGCTAGGGCTGGAGGAAAATAGTCAATGGGCATCTTCATTGGCAAGGGCACGAGAGCCATAGTTCAGGGCATCACCGGAACTCAGGGCAGCTTCCACACGAGGCTCATGCTGGATTACGGAACCAAGGTTGTGGCTGGCGTGACGCCCGGAAAGAGCGGAACGGTTGTTCACGGGGTGCCTGTTTACGACAACGTGGAGGAAGCTGTTGTGGAGCACGGTGCGGACGCTTCTATAATTTTTGTTCCAGCGCCCTTTGCGGCGGACGCTGCCTTCGAGGCTTTGGAGGCTGGGTTGAAGACCGTTGTTGTCATAACCGAGCACATTCCGGTGAAAGACGCCATACTGGTGATGGCGAGGGCTAAGCAGACGGGCGCCGTGGTTATCGGTCCCAACACACCTGGGATTATCACGCCGGGCAAGTGCAAGCTGGGGATAATGCCCGCTCACGTTTTTAGGTCTGGGGTTGTGGGTGTGGCTTCCAGAAGTGGCACGTTGACCTACGAGATTGCCACGGGATTGACTAATGCTGGTTTGGGTCAGTCCACCTGCATCGGTTTGGGCGGTGACCCCATTATTGGGTTGAGTTTTGTGGATGTTTTGAGGGAGTTCGAGAGGGATGAGCGCACGAGGGCTGTGGCGTTGATTGGTGAGATCGGCGGGAACTTGGAGGAGCTGGCGGCTGAGTTTGTCTCGGCTGAGGGTTACGGTAAGCCTGTTGTCGCCTTTGTGGCTGGTCGGACGGCTCCGCCTGGGAGAAGGATGGGTCATGCTGGCGCTATCATCTTGGGTAGGAGTGGAACGGCTGAGAGCAAGGTCGAAGCCTTTGAGAGGGCTGGAATCGGTGTGGCGGAGAGACCCAGCGATGTGGCTAGGTTGCTGGCTGAGAGGTTGGGAAGGTAGTTTCGAGGTGGATGGAAAAGGTTATTTGTTCGATTCGTGTGTGAAACGTAGCTTGACGTGAAAGAGAAGGCTTGTTTATGCCCATAACCGACCCGTTCAAGAAGGCTCTGGCTCAGAGGCGTAGGCTCTACATGAAGATTTGTAGGGAGTGCGGAGCCCGAAACGCCACCTCGGCTGTCAAGTGCAGGAAGTGTCACAGCAGGAGTCTGCGCTGGAAGAAACGTGAGATAGTGCGTTAATGTTTTGTTTGTGTGTGCGCACTGTTGACCTAACCTCTCTATTTGGCGTCAAATAGGCGTGAAGGCGTTGGGAGAGACAGAGAGATGGGTATAGCCTCGTCTGAAAGATGAGCATGATTGTTGTTTGGATTGCAAAACACTTTTAATGGTAACGCTTCATCATGAAAGGCTTGAGGACTGTGAATAAACAGGAGAGCGTGTGGGCCGGTAGTCTAGTTGGTTAACTATGAAGTATAGGCCTAAGGACGGCGCCCTCACGCGGCGCAGGTCGCAGGTTCAAATCCTGCCCGGCCCACCACGTTTTGGATTTTTACGGTGAGTTTTCTGTCTGTCAAGCGTCATCTTTAGTATCCATATAGCTTTGAGTACTTCTCGTTTAGGTAATCTAGAAAGTGCTTAACGTTGATCTCTTCCCCAGCGATAATCTTGATGAGGTCCGCCGGATCATGAAGATTCCCGTGTCGATAGACGTTCTCAACCAGCCACTGTTTTACATTGTGAAAGCTGCCATTCGCTATTTGGTCCTTCCAGTCAGGAATCTCTCTCCTCATTCTGTCGAGTATCTGTCCGCCGTAGATGTTGCCCAATGCGTACGTGGGGAAATAGCCGTAGAGTCCGCTGGCCCAGTGTGTGTCTTGCATCACGCCCTCTGAGTCGTGCATGATGTCCAAGCCGAGGTACTCCTTGTACTTCTGGTTCCATATCCCAGGTAGGTCCGCCAACGAAATCTTCCCAGCGAACAAGTCACGTTCGATCTCGAAGCGAATGATGATGTGGAGGCTGTATGTGGCTTCGTCTGCCTCTATGCGAATTTTTGAAGGCTCAACCTTGTTGATGGCGAACACAAGCGTATCCAAGTCGACATCTGAGAGAACGTTGCCAGTCTGCTCCTTCAATCTCGGGAGATAGTACACCCAGAATTCACGGGATCGCCCAACAACGTTTTCCACGAACCTTGACATGGCCTCGTGGAATCCCAAGGAGCAGCCAGTTCCGATTGGCTGGTACATCCATTCTGGATTCAGATTCTGCTCGTAGAGGGCGTGGCCGCTTTCATGCAAAACCGAAAACAGAGAGGATGCGAATCTATCTTCGTAGTAGTGCGTTGTTATCCGCACATCATCGTAGTAGCCGGTCGTGAAAGGATGCTCTGTCTCATCAATTCGACCTCCAGCCTCCTTCGACTCAACGTCATACCCAATAAACCTCGCCAGCGAGTTGGAAATCTCCCGTTGAATATTGATGGGAATCTTGCGCTGAAGGATGGATTTGTCTGGCTGCTTCGGCGAAGTCACACACTTATTGATTATCGAGACCAAACCCCTTTTTAGCTCGTCGAAAATCTTGGCGATGGTCTCAGCGGGCATCTTGGGCTCGAAGATGTCGATGAGAGCGTCGTAGGGTGTTGCGGTGCCCTTCACACCCATCAAGATTTCGGCGGCTTTTTTCTTGAGTTCGAAGAGTTTCTCGAGTTCTGGCTTAAACATTGCGAAGTTCTTTGCGGCTTTCGCCTTCTTCCAGGTGTCAATCGTGATGGCTTCTTGTCTGGCGGTTTCTACAACGAGTTCTTCCGGCAGCTTGGTCTGTTCGTCGTAGTTTTTTCTGACTAGATACACGTTTCTCTTCTGCTTCGCATCCAAAGCGTCGTAATCAGGATCTCTCTCTACCTTCTCTAGCAAGGTCCCGACCTCTAGATCAGTGCTCATCTTGTGCTCGAATCGGCTCAGCATAGCCAGCTGTTGACTTCGAAGGGTTATTCCCTTCGGGGGCATCTTCGTCTCCATATCCCACTCGATGATGGATTTTGCCGACATGAGAATCGCTAGGTCCTTAGCCTTCTCCATTAATCTGGAGTAGTTGGAACCTAGACTGCTCGTTACAGTCATAATTGTCGCCGCAGAACAGTAAGATTATCCGCAATTTATAACTTACTTCTCGCGCAACAAGGCTGAGGGTTTTGTGTCTGTTTTCGAAATATTTATTGAATCGCAACTAGTCATATATCTTCTCTTGTGCTCTTTTTTTCTTGAAGAGGAGGCTGCTCAGACATGGCTAGGATTCTGCAGTTTCTCTTCCGTTTCCCACCCATCCACGGAGTGTACGACACCGGAGAGGGCATAGTGTACATTTTCGGTGAGCAACACGACGGCGAAATCGAAGACGTGATAAACCATGAGGTGTTGCATTGGGTGGTTCAGAAAGCGGCTGGGAAACGAGCCAGCCTGAAACTCGACAAGATTCCGATGAGATCACTGAGAGCCTAGATTACCTGTGGTGGGGCACGAGGCACAGAAACTTCAGTTTTGCCTTACCCACGTTCCTAAACTGATGCTCTGCTTTCGGAGGTATGAAAACCACACAGCCTGCGCTCAACTTTCTCTTTTCGTTGTCGCAGACAACCTCGCCCTCGCCCTCTAGAATGTAGACTTCGTGCTCCCAATCGTGAGAGTGCAGCGGCGAATGTCCCAGAGCAGCGAGCTCAAAACAGCGCATGGCAAAGTTGGGCGCGCCGTCCCCCTTCCTAATCAGCCAGCGAACCTTGATGCCTTCCGCACCAGACTCAACCATATCCTCAATCTTGACTTCCGAGAAGTGGACGCATTTGAAACCCATCGAGATTCACCTCAGTCTAATGCAATACAATTATTCAGGTGCGTTCCCGTAAAAGGTTTTCACAAGAAAATGACGCCAGTTTCATGTCGGTTCTGGTCTGCTGATTTCTTTGGCGTGTCTTCTCCTTCAGAAAACTTAAAAACAAACGTGGTGTTTCATGTCTGTGACGCGCCGAGGTAGCTCAGCCTGGGAGAGCACCCGACTCACCGTGGTTTCGTTTGAGGGTGAAGCTGAAGACCGGGTTGTCGCCGGTCCAAATCCGGCCCTCGGCACCACGACCAGACTCAGGATATTCTACTTTCTGAACAGTTTTGAGTCCTGAATCTTGCACACGTATTCGAATCTGTTTTCTATCAAAGCGTCAGCTTCTTCTATTATTATAGCTACTTTGCACACGTATTCATCGTCTTTGAAGTCTACAAGCTGAGTATAAATGAGTGTGCTTTGTATTCTGTTGTGTCCTAGCATCTACATCACGTGCAATATGTCCTTTGTCTTGTGGTACTCCATTGTTGTCTTCCAATGCCTTAGAGTGTGGAACGTGATCGGTTGAAGGATAAATGCTTGTGATATTAAACCTGCACCAACCCGTGGGTTTTTTGCGCTTTCTTCGGTTCCAGTTTTGACCCCCTTCCAACATATGTCTTTGTAAGATCTCCTTCATTGCAGGAACATGACTGATCACAAGCGCGAACACCACGATAGTTCTTTTATTTTGTTTAATTGATTGGTTAGCAGCTTGCAGGAAAGTTTTAATTATTGGTGAAGTGAAGCTATTTTACGAAGAGAAATGAGACGAATACTGTGGATTTGGCTATATACATTGTTATTATCGATTATAGTTGTTTTCGACCAGAACATCGTTATTAAACGTCCAGATGACCAAAACGTTCAGCCTTATTATCAGCCTGATGATTTTTCTGCAATTGTTCCCGAGAATGGAACGTGGATCTCCAATCATGTAATTACATTCGGTTGGTGGTACGTTGAAGCTGCAGAGAAGTATTTCCTTCAGGTTGACAACAAGATTGATTTTGGTAGTCCAGAAATTGAAACAGAGACGAAAGACGTGGTTTTTGCGTCGAAGGATCCTCTCCCAGATGGGACGTATTACTGGCGAGTTAAAGCATACCAGTGGCTGTGGACAGGTGTAGCCACGTTCACGATTTTCACCGTCTCCAGCACTTCAGAAGATAAAGACTTGGAAGTTCCACATTATCGACAACATAAGGACACGAAGATGCTCTGTCTCGACTGCTGCGATCAGACTGGAGAACATGCGTGGAACGATAAGCATAAAGTCGGGAGCTGTAAACATGATGACTCGTACTGTGCAGTAGCATGTATCGCTATGATAACCCGTTTTTATAAGGGCTTTCTAAATCAAGATCGCATAGCCTACAAAGAACATGGTGGTGGTGTTGGTCCGGAATTCGATTTAGGTCACGGGTATGGTATCCGCTACGATCGGCTTAAGGATATACTGTCATGGGCATTAAGCGGTGCGAAAATCGATACCCCAGAGTACCTACTCTCATTCTCAGACGTAATGAAGTATATAAATGCGGGTCGCCCTATTATAAGAGCTAGTGAAGGGCTAAGGCGCGGAAGGGGTCATACCACAATCATCGATGGCTACACAAAAACTGGTCAAATGGTCCATGTCATTGATCCTTTGACGGATACCGAGAATATTGTTCGTTATGCTAGTATATATTATAACACAATTGGCGTATGGATTCCGCGTGCAAGTGCAAAAGGTCTAATCCAAGAAAGATCTGTGTGGGATGATAGTGATAGGGATGGTATCGTCGATTTCGATGAAACTGTAAGATTTAAAATCGGTTCTGTCTCTTTGAATCCCAAAAACCCTGATTCCGATGGCGACGGATACAAAGATATAGAAGAAGTGGCGTACTACACTTTCGCTTCTTCAAAACACAGCCATGATAAGCTGAAGTATAAACCCGACCCAAATAGAAATGGAATACCCATGGAGTTAGACTCTACTGAACCCTACACAGTTACTATAGCAGCCTATTGCTATAATGAAGGTATTGACCCGGAAGTATACATAACTAAGGATGGAACCCGCACCCTGTTTCAAACTCCTCACGCCTTTGGTGGACCCACTAAACCAAGTTATGAGTGGCTAGTTGGAGAGCACACTTTTGCTGTTCCAAACACCGATCCAAGCAACCATTCATTCATAAGATGGATCACGGGAATCACAACGACAACCATAACAGTGAGTTCGAACGGAACATACACTGCTTATTACTACTCTTTTTTCGGTTGAATCATCATCTTACCGCAAATAAATCAGAGAAGGATATGTTCTTAGGGGCTAGACAGAGAATCTAATAATGTTGATGCTCAAGGATTGACCAATTAGCTCTAAAAGCTCAACAACTTTAGTCAAAACCAGAAAAGGGAGAGTTGCAGAAGATGTCTCCAGCTTTCGCGGGTTCAAATCCGGCCCTCGGCACCATTCTAACTTGCGAATTTAAACTAGAAAATAGACTAGCAATGCCGCTGCGAATGCTATTAGGAATGAGGGGATCATATATTTGTAGACCTTGCTCAACGAACATTTGAAGTAATCCACGGTGAATGCAAGACACAGGTGTGTGGGCACAATCACGTAGCCTAGGAAAGCACTCATGTAGAGCAACGCCGCTGTTTTAGGCGAAAAAGTCAACATCCCAGCCAAAATTGAAGCGCTTATGGCGACTCCTCCCGAAGGTGAACCCGTTGCGAATCCCAAAACAGCCGGGATAACCGTTAACAGCAAGATTATGTCGATGCTTCCGCCGATTACAAGCGCTCGAAGAGTTTCAGAAATCCCCGTGGCGATTGTCACGTTTCTCAGTAGGAATGCTCCGTAAGCCGCGAGCGTGATTCCATAGATCTCCCAGCCTTGGAGAGGTTTTGCGAGAACGTGGAGGCTCGGCTTGGAAATCACGATTAGAACCATCAGCCCCATGAGCGTGGCTATAAACACATCGAAGCCCAGGCTGGCTAAACCAAGAACGGCTGTGTCTAAACCAACGACCACGACAATAGTCGCCAGAATCGGCGAGAAGGAGATCAAGAAGCGTCTAAAATTCGAATCAAAGTTTGAACTCCTCTTCGAGTTTGAGCTCTCTTCTTTCTTCACGACTGAAGCTCTCCAAAAGCTGATGAGGTACCCGACGACAACCATGACAACAACCACAGGAATCTGACGTATAATTATAAATGGCACGGCTACTCCTGTGAGGGCAGCGGTTATTATGAGAACCTGACTTATCGGATAAACCGGGAAAATCGTGTGCCTAAACCACACGTTTACGTATGCCTTCTTTTCGGGTTTCAATCCGAGTTTCTCTGTCTGAAAATCAACGAGCGGCGCCGACATTAATGCTCCGCCGGCGACCGGAAGAAATCCCACAACCGCTGGAAGCGCACTTGACACAATTTTTGGGTTGTTGATCATTCCGCTTGCGCTCTCACTCAGGCTGTTAATGACCTTCGTTTCCTTGTAGAGCTGACTCAGCAGCATTATTCCAAAGGTTGCGAGCACGACTGAAATTGTTAACAGATTGACGGTTGTTTCGTAAACTATTGCCGGGATGTTCTGCCAGTCGAGTGAAAGCAAAGCTAAGAGCAGAGCTGTGGCGTTCAAGGTGAGTCCAAGGTTCACACGCCTGTAAAACATGACTCCGAGAAAACAGAACGAAACAACAAGCGCTGCGAACGGGTTCAGAAATCCCAAGTCGATAAACTTCCTTTTCATGCAGCTTTAGAAGAGCAGAATAATCAGTTTTACTCTTAAACCTTCGCACATGCCATCGTCAAATCTGGCTTCGACCCCCAAAGCCGTGAATAGTTGCAGTTAACCTTTTTGGCATTAATTTTATATGAGCAGAAGGCATTATTAGGCACACACAGAGGAAGGAGAACTTGGCCAAGGCTTTCGTGCTCATAAACACCGAAGCTGGCTCAGAACAAGAAGTGGTGAATCACTTGAAGGGCATGAGGAACGTGAGGGAGGCGCACACGGTCTACGGGGTCTACGACGCCATAGCCTTCGTCGAAGCCGAGAAGCTAGACGACCTCAAGAGCATCGTTTCATACGACCTAAGGAAGATTCCAGGCGTCAGGTCAACAGTGACCATGATGGTTGCGGAAGGCAAGTAACCGCCCCACTGCCCAACTTCGCAAACCTCAACCTCAAGCCTACACGCCTATCTTTGAGCATGATTAGGCAAGCGTTGCTCAAACTCTTTCTCAACCCAACAAGGGGAAGGCTAGACAAAACCTTCGTTATCCACACTAAACAGTTGGCGTAAGAAAAACTTAATTCAAACCAAACCAACACAGATAGCCCAGAGGATGCAACATGGCGGCCGTAGTCTAGCCTGGTCTAGGACATCAGCCTGCCACGCTGACGACCCGGGTCCAAATCCCGGCGGCCGCACCACAATCTTTCTTTCACAAAGGCATTTGTTTCATCCATTTGCGCCCGTTTGTCACCTGCAAGTACATCTTTCTACCTTTGTCCAACAAGGTGTCTATGTCTAATCTTCCTCGGTACAACTGCTCTACAAAATCGACTAGTTCTTTGGGCACCTGTGAGTTACGGAGCTGAATCATCGTCCTCTCGTCTGGCAACGGCTTTCTCAGCAGAATCTTATTCTTGACGAGATAGTATCTTAGCAGGAAAACCGTTCCCCGTTGAAGCTTTCCCATCGCGGTTAGGGGCAGGTTGTATCTCAGTGCCTCTCTCGCCGCTCCATAGAACCAGACAAAGTCGTCCAAGTACTCGTCGATTTTGGAGTGGTCTCTCCATAGGGCTTCAATCCCCAACCTCACTATTCGCTCGTATTTTGCTCTGCTCTCTGGAGAAGAGTGGAGATAGTGTGGATTGCCATAGAAGGATAAATAGCTGCTTCTGTCCTCGTACTCGTCTCGTGCGATTCTCTTAACCATCAAGTCCTCGAAACTCGCCCAGTTGTGGTATTCAACAAACAAGGGCTGATGTTCAACTACCATCATCTCCTCTTCTCTAGGATTGCTTGTTATGGCGAGCGTGTCAATGTCGCTGAACCATCCCATAATGTCGCCGCGCGCAACTGAGCCAATGATAGCCACTATTTCGACTTCTGGAGCCTTCCTTAGAATCTCTGAGCACGCTTTGCTGGCTGCTCTGCGCTTAACCTCTAGGATTTTCTCTAAGGGTTGTAAGGGCTGGGATGAGATACACTCTGTGAGGCCGGTTTCCCTGATGCTCGGGAATTCCCAATATGGTTGAAGCTCCATGGGCATTACACTCCGAAGAGCTATCTTTGTATGCCACCAAAGATGATATATGCTTAAGGTTTAGCCTCGTTCTAGAAATCTATTTAAATTTCGGGTCTGGAAGAAAAAAGGTGTAGCGCGAAAGCGTTTGCCGCACCATATGGCAACATGCGGTTTCACTTAACTACTTAAGGATTGCATACACCAATTTTTGTATCGCTTCAAAGAAAATGACAAAAAAGGCGTTGTTGAGTCAAAAATCTTTAATAAAATTCTAGAATTTTTTTATAGAATTGGTGTTCTTACGATTTTAAATACAAAGTAGGGACAAAATAGTTACCTAATTCTCTTTGGGGAACTCGGATGAAAAGCAATGGTCAGCGTGAGAAGCAGCTACGAACGACTCGAAGAGAAGATAGAAAGACCATTCTCAAAAAGACACTCGACAGAGAAGGAATATTCCTTGTGGAGTTTAAGGCTCCTAAAGAGCTTATAGAGGCTTTCGACTCGAAGCTCAAGGCTCAGTTCTCCAGCAGAAGCGAAGCCCTGCGATCATTGATGAGGGCGTTCATAATCGAGACATCAGAAAGGAGTTGATATGTGAGGGCAAGGCTCAACTGCAGAAGATACTCATCCGCTTCCTTGCAGGGAGGGATTATATAGTGGAAACTCTGGCAGAAAAGAAAAAACTCGTTGGGGAATTAAAGCAGCAGTGGAAGACTTTATGGCGAGATCGAATAGACGACAAGATACGAGCTGAAGGAATAGCCGACAAAGACTATTCCCTGTTGTTTGTCGAACGTGGCACGGTGATAATCGCCACAAGAAAGTGCGAACCCCCAGACTTCTATGAGATTCTGCAACAACACAAACTCTCAACCGATAGCGAAATAATCCCTCCAAATCCTTCAGCAGGCAGATGGGGAAAATTTATAAGATCTTTCATGAAGAAGCAACCTCAATTCGTAAAGCAGAGAAAAACGACTAAGCGCTTAAAGACCGAACACAAGGAAAGCCTGCAACAAAAAAAGGGTGGCAGAGGCTGGCTTCACTTCGGAATAAACAAATGTGGAAGGAAATAGAAGAATGGAAAGGCTCCTCTTTCTTTCGATTAATCTCTATTTTTCCTTCCTCGAGATCATTAGAAAGGTTGCGTGTGTGGTGCAACTGGAAGAAGGATGATGTCGATGAATAGAATCTCTCGGCACTCGTCATCTGTGGTCGTTTTCTTTTACTTTATAGCGAGCGCACTAATTGCAACTACCTGCGTAGTGGAGACACAAGCAGCTAGCTTTAGCGAGCCGCTAGTTGTGATCTCCGAAATAATTCAAAGCCCTGCCAGAATCACTTCTGGCGAAACATTTAACGAGACCTTTGTTCTCTCCAACTTTGGAAATGATACTGCAATTTCGGTTTTGCTGTCGATGAACATATCTTATCCATTTGCCGCTGTGAGATCAAGCTCTACCCTGTTCGTGGGAGACATCGAGCCCGGAGAAAATCAATCCGCTATGGGACAAATCGCGGTCGATAAAAGGGCTTCCGTAGGCGTCTACTCTATTCCTTACACGATTCAATACAAAAACTCTACTGGAGAAAGCTATATTCAAGAAGGCACGTTTGGTGTTCAGATCTTCAGCAAGCCCAAGTTCTTTATTCATGAAACACTCGTAAATCGAAGTTCAATTAAGATCTCTCCAGGGGAGACGTTTAGTCAAAAGTTCAATCTGACAAATGTCGGCGACGACGAAGTGAGGATGGTCCAACTCTCAATCAACATTATTAACCCACTTGCAATCATCGGATCAACCTCCAACTTCTTAGTAGGCAACCTCATCCCTAGAGAAAGTAAATCTGTCGAAGTGAAAATGGCAGCCGACGGAAACGCCCCGGTTGGAGTTTATTCCCTAACTTTCACTATAAGCTATGAAGACTCTACAGGATGGTCTAATATCCAGTCTGGCACCTTCGGGGTTCAAATCGTCGGCAAACCCAAACTACTCGTGGACAGCATAGGAGTTGATCCCACATCCCTCTTTCCTGGGAATGATGGACTAATGACTGTGAGACTAACGAATGCGGGTTCAGATGTAGCTCTTGATGCGTCCATAACGGTTTTTGGAGGAGGCAAAATCTTAACGAGCTCTTTTGCCTATGTTGCTAAACTAGATAGTAAGCAATCACAATCCATTCTCTTTCCAGTTAGTGTTGCCAACAATCTCGAGTCGGGTACTTACTTGCTTAACATCACGGTGAAATACAGCGACAGCGGTAACAACACTTATCAATTGTCTAAGCTCTTCGAGCTTGGACTGCTCGAAGCAACGCCGTTTGTACCTCCCTTTTATTTAGGCTTAGCAGTAGGTCTTGCGATTCTAGCGTTTGTCGGTTACTTCTTTTACACTTGGAAACCCTCACCCCTAGAAGAATTATCCACCAAATCGCGAACTGCCCATCACTTAGAAAAGGCAACCAGGAATTTTGAGCCTTTCCGTTATCACAAAGCTTTGAGGGAGGCTGATTTCTAAATGAAAACGAAACCTCCAGTTCTTAAAGAGCCGAAGAGAAAAAAGGAGAAACTATCAGTGAAGAGGCTTCTTTTGTTTTCGATTGTCCTAACCTTGTACGTCTCCTTTTTGATACCTTACCTGTTTCATACGAGCTTAGGACACGCAGGTGTTGTTATCTATAGCAATGAAGCCACGCCGGATTCGTTGCCCACAGGGATTCAAGAAATATTAAGGTTAAGAGGGATCAACACGTTTGCCATTATGCTGGTCAAGCATCTTTATCCAGAATGGGTTACAATGGTGATTACATCCGAAAGTTTCCCAGTGAATTCGGTTGTAGAAATGTCAGATTACGTTGTAGACTGGTGTGTGGATTGGCGTGACTTTAATTTCATCGGTCAGACCTTTGATCGATTTGCTATCACCTCGGTTAAGCAAGTAGATTCGTTTTCTTCTAGCATTGAAATGATGCTATTCAATCAACAGAGCTGGATACTGTTAGAGTTGTCCCGATTAGATTTCAATGTGGGTCCAATAGTGGTCGTCCTCTCTTTAGCGGTTCTTTTCCAAAGGAGACTGGCTCTCTGGAACTTGCCAGCAATCTTTAGTAGTTATTCTCTTCAGGTCTGGCGCCTAAACACGATGGCTTACGAACACAATGTCTATGTAACCCCCGAATGGAAGCTCTTCGGCTATTTCTTCATTGTTTTAGTGCCTTTGTCACTCTACGCATGGCATTTCGAACGATCTGAAGGAGGACGTATTTTCGCCGAGAAAATGAAAATCCTAAGTCGAGCACTGGGGCTGCCAGGCGAATAAGTTCTCTGAAAAACGTAATTGCGTTACTTAAGCTGAGGGTGAGAGGACGTTATCATTAGATGGCGAAGCAGAAGTCTCTGTAGTTATACCTGCCTATAACGAAGAGAAAAGAATCGGCTTTTTCCTTGATAATTTGGTAAATTTTGCTGCTGAGTCTTCAGCTAACTACGAAATTCTAGTGGTAATTGACGGATGCACTGATGCAACGGAGAAGATCGTGCGTCAATACTCAGAGGCTTTTCCCGCAATACGATTAATAACTTTTCCGAAAAAATTGGGAAAGGGCGGTGCTGTCAAGTTAGGATTTCGTCATTGTCGAGGATCTTTCTTGGTCTTTATGGATGCAGACGGAGGCTACGATCCAAAAGAGATCCCTCGATTTCTTCAGGTTTTAGATGACGCTGACTGTGCAATCGGTTCCAGAGCTGTAGAAAAAGCAGTTTTAAACCCTCTCCCACCTATTAAAAGAAGGATTGCAGGTTATCTGTTTATGAGACTTGTCAACTTCCTTTTACTCAAAGAAATTAGAGACACCCAAGCTGGTTTCAAGGCTTTTAAGAAGAAGATTATTGAAAAAATAATTTCAGAGGTCTCCGCCAATTCTTTCGATTTCGATGTTCAACTCTTGGTGAGAGCAAAGGAGCATGGTTTCAAACTGGTTGAAGTTCCTGTAACGTACAGGTTCGTCCAAGGCTCAAAGGTGAACACATTCAGACACGGTTCTCTAATGGGTCTATATGTTCTGAAGTTCTGGCTTAGGCTAGCTCTGGAGCGATTAGGTCTATGCAAGACCCCTAACCGAGAGGGTGACAGATAATGAAGGTAACAGTTGGGATTTGTGCCTACAACGAAGAGGAAAGTATAGAGCGTGTTATCTCAAACATCATACAGCAACCTATGCCAAGAAAATTCGCACTTGAGGAGGTTCTGGTAGTTGCCAGTGGATGCACAGACAGAACGGAAGATATCGCGAGAAGTCTATCCAGCAGGAATAAAAAAGTTAGGCTGATATCTGAAAAGTCAAAGAAAGGAAAAGCCTCTGCCATCAATCTAATTTTGCGTGAAGCGACTGGAG
>Ga0315306_10000026_pt1 | contig 73504 bp, 71 predicted proteins | sample TDP1_MG_FD_203803 | JGI IMG/M metagenome (GOLD analysis project Ga0315306, IMG submission 203803) | Freshwater sediment microbial communities from Lake Towuti, South Sulawesi, Indonesia - TDP1 | ecosystem: Environmental > Aquatic > Freshwater > Lake > Sediment | place: Indonesia: South Sulawesi... | reverse complement strand
TTCCTAGAACTCGTACTGGGCTGGGAAAAACTCAGTGGGAGAAGGTCTAGTGTTCCTCGGTTGTTTACCGTGGTAAGCGCCATCGTCGCGGCTACTCCACTAATCTACGTGACAAGCGTGTTCTTCCTCGGGCTTAACCACAACATTGTGGAGTTAGGCAAGTCTATTGGCATACCGTTTGGAAAAGTTCCGCCAGGAACAGAGATACAACTATTTATTGAAGCTTCTTGGCCTATATCCCTTGAGTATATTCTCTTCGCTACTTTCTTCGCCATTTCTCTACTAGTTATCTATGGAAAGGAGGGGCCTAAACGATTTTCAGTCTCCCTATTCTTCCTCGGAGCAACCGGAGTCTTCTACATGATCGACACCCTCTACCCTTTTGGAACCTTCACTGTTCTTCAAGCCTTCGCACCAGTTACGGCTTCTTCTGCAGTTCACGTCCTGAACTGGATGGGCTATGAAGCAAGTATACCAGGCTTCTATGAAGGCATGCCTATCCTTTACGTTGGGGGTCTTCAAGTTGTGAGTGCGGTGATCGGTTGGCCTTGCGCTGGCGTACAGAGTCTTTTCATCTATACCTTCACGATTTTGCTCTTTCTGAAGGATGCAGCGATTTCTTCTGTGCGAAAAGTAATTTACGTCGTTGTGGGAGCCATCGGTACATTTGTCGTCAATGTTCTGAGGATAGTATCCTACTTCGTGATTGGGGTTAACGCAGGCGTTCAGGCTAGAGAGATCTTTCACAAATATTATGGGGAACTATATTTCATAGTCTGGATCATCGCGTACCTTCTAGTCATCATCTACGGTGGTCGAGTTCTGAAAAAACTGTCTGCTCTTGTGTCTAAACTCAAGGGCCCTTAGTTTCCTAGCAAGTAGAAAAGACTTGGAATTATATCTAGGCATTGGGAGGATGAAAGGCGTAGTCTCTCTGTTCTATATATTGGAACAAGCCGTTCTAAAATGTAGATATATAACAAAGAATAACCTATCGTAAAATGGGATTTGACTTGAGAAGATCGTCTGCGAATCTCCTTTTTACTCTACTATTTCTACTGCTTTTATCAGCAACTCCTTTAGCTTTGGCGGATAGATGCATTGTCCCTATAGAGCCCGACGTTTCAGTTTACGAACCAGGACAAAAAGCTATCATAGCTTGGAACGGAGAAGAGGAGATACTGATCCTTTCAACGGACGTAAACGCTGGTGGAGATACTTTCGCTCTTGAGATTATGCCTCTTCCCTCAAATCCAAGTGCAATCGAGAAGGCAAGCTTCGAATCCTTTGTCACTATTCAGAATTTGATTTGGGAGCGTGCTCCTCTGGCTCTGGGGGGTTACTATAAGAGTAGAGATCAGACGGAAGGGATAGAAGTGACATTCCATGAGAAGATAGGGGCACATGATATTACAGTCGTTGATGCAAGTGATGCTTTAGCACTCCTAGAATGGGCAAAGAATTTCCTGGAAGAAAACGAAATCAGCCGAGAGATATCCCTACAAACTTTTAAGCCAGCAATTGAAGATTACATGGCCAGAGGCTTCCGCTTCTTCGTCATCGATTTGATAGAGATGTCATCCCAACAAAAAAGTGTTGAGCCAATCCTGTACAGATTTGAAACCAGATTCCTCTACTACCCACTGAGAATATCATCTCCGATTCCTGGAAACACTAAGATAAGCCTGTTCCTCTTGACAAAGGGTAAGATACAGAGTTTTCCCTTCTATCCGCCTTATTATCCACTAAGAGTGGCGTACTACCGTACTGGAAACCACATAGCGCCAATCCAGTTTAATTTGACGAATGGTCAACTGAGCATAATAGATCTCAGAATAGGCGAGTTGTTTGAGGAGGAGGCATGGCTAACCGTTCTCGAGTACGAAGGACAATTGCGTGGGCTGACAATGGACCTAATGATAGCGGAAGGAGCTACCGCCACTTCCGACGGTCTCAATATGGCTGGGAACATCATCTACGCGCTTCTAGGAGTGATTATTGGCATCGTCTGTGCGTCAATAGGGATAGGATCGGGATTTCTAATATTCTACGTCAGACGAACCTCGAGATGAGTTGGTAACTGACCTATTCTCTCCGTAAAACTAGCCAGGAACCGTCACATACTGCTGAGTTTAGATGGCTAAACCCTTCTCTGCAGCAACCGAATTTCATGCCGTTCTTTTCGGTCAGCTCTTTAACTCTTTTCATTACCCGATGCCTTAGATTTCTCGGTAAGTAAAAGTATCTTGAGATTCTCTCTCCCTTTTCAAAGTACAATGGAGATAATTTGTTGGCGACTTCTGGAAATGCGTAGCTGAATCTTTTCCAGTTGTCGGGTTTGACCTTGTAGGTTGAGCTCGTTATGTGTGAAACTCCTAGGGAAGCGAGTGATTCCACTAGTCGCTTTGGCTTGTCATTTAGGAAGGGTATTATTGGATCGATTCTAACAGCCACAGGTATCCCGTTCTTAACAAGGGTTTCAGTAGCCTCTAATCTTTCTGACGAAACGGGAGCGCGCGGCTCTAGCCTCCTCGAAATTTCGTCATCATCAGTTGTTATGCTGAGGGCAATCACACACGTCATTTTCCTCAGCAGGTCGATGTCTCTTGTCACGAGTGGAGACTTGGTGACTATCTGAATCTTACATTCATGCCTCAAAAGTATCTCCAGGCATTTTCTGGTTAGGCGATTCTTCTCTTCTATAGTCGGATATGGGTCAGAAGAGTTTGATATCGAGATTAGTTCGCCTCCAAGCTTTCTTGCCTCTTTTCCCAATCTTGTGAGCAGATCCTTCTTTGGTCTACAACTGTAGAATTTTGGGATGTAGGAGGAGGCGTAGCAGTAGATACATCTGTGGTCGCAGCCAGTATATGGATTGAAGGTTAGTTTTGGAGGGCATGTGCAGAGCTTGGACTTCCATGGATCAAACTCCGAAATCAGCATCGTAGAGACATATCGCATAGAGACTAATAAGCTGGAGTTCTTGATGGATGGGAGCCTTAGGATTCTTGTTTCCAAGCGTTTACTGTAATAACAGGCGGATGGTCTTCCCCATATTCATCTAACATTCTTGTAGCCTTCTTCCATTTTCGCTTTAAGTCCTCTCGAATCTTTCTGTCTTTGACTTTCTCAATCGTTTCCAGTGGGAACCATGCGAGATGATGAGGCATGTTCACATCAACAAGTTGCGTTTCGATTCTTACAGCTCCGGCTTCTTCTGCAATTTTCTCTAACTCTTTCTGTGAAAAGTAAGGAATGTCTCCTTCAGTGGCAGTACCTAGAGCGACAAATACAGAACTTCTTAGATTATACATTGTTAGATGAGCCTTCTGTGCCATGTTTCTAGCAATAGGTGAGCTCTCAGCCAGAAATATTCTCTCCTTACTTACTCTAAGCATTTCTTTAGCCACTTCCACAGTCACTTTACGGTTCTCAAAACTTCTTATCCCATGAATGCAAACAGCCAAGTCAAAACATGAAAAGGGAAAAGGAAGACTCCTAGCATCTTCCTGCAAGGGAATAACCCTATTTCTTAAACCACTTGCTTCCATCAATTCCCAGAAATCACTCCCCATCTTCCCTGATCTAACTAATCCCCATCTTCCTCGATCTAATGCAACAACTCTTCCTCTTTCCCCAACCAACAATGCGAGGGGAATTGTGGCTATAGCTTGAGGACCACATCCAACTTCCAGCACATTCGCCCCAGAAGCTAATCGAGCATGCTTCAAAACAGTATATCTTTCGATAATTTGCCAGTAATACCAGTCAGAAGGCAATCTAGCGTGAGGCTGATATTTCGGAATGCGTTCTATCACTTCCTTAAATTCTGGACTTTCCTCTTTCAGAATTTCCCTAAAGTCCCTCGCCAAAGCTTGAATCCTCCCAATTACTTTTGACAACGTTAATGTCAACCTAGATAACATAGTTGTTTGTAGATGTTGACCTTAAAGCAGTACGGAAAGCATAGTTATAATTGACTTATTCATGAAAATGTTTAGCTGACAAAACCTCGGGAGAATGCCAATTTTCACATGTCGTTGACAAGAAATAAAGTTTAAGAGCTTTAGACTAAAATATAGTGGGGAACCCTAGCATAAATACGCGGTAGAAAGGCGACACTTCATTCTGCCGCTTGTAGGCCCATCTTGAAACCTTTGAGGTTAGCTTCCTTTGTAGCTTCTGGAACACTGGCTAGAATTGCTTTCACGACTGATTCTTCGCTTGTCATACCAGTCATTCGCGTTAGGGCGCCCAGCATGACAACGTTGGCGTAGATTCTCGACTTCAGTTCAGTCTCTGCAGTCTTGGTTGCTGGAATCATGAAAATCTTGGCTTTCATCTTCGGTATCTTCTTTACCATATCCGTGTCCACCAAGAGAGTTCCGTCACCTTTCAGGTCTTTCAGATGTGTGTCCAGAGCGTTTTGGCTCATCGCCACTAGAACATCGCACTTCCTAACTTTCGGAAAGCCAATCTTCTCGTCTGAGATTATGACCTCGCTTCTCGCTGCGCTTCCCCTCGCCTCAGCCCCGTAGCTCTGTGTCTGAACCGCGTGTTTCCCGTCATAAACGGCGGCTCTTCCCAGGATTTCTCCGGCGAGAACGACGCCCTGTCCTCCCAACCCGCTTATTCTTATTTCAACTCGTCTAGGCACTTTTCTTCGCCTCCTGTATGACCTCATAGACTGCGTCGGTGAATGTTGGAAGCTGCCGATGAACGAATTCTCCAACCACAACCTTTCCCAACAGCTCTCCTTCAACCATTTTTTCGGCTTTTTCAATTGGCACCGAGTTTTGCTTGAACCAACGAAGCATGTCTGTTGCAGTCTTCAATCCTACTCTTCTTCCGAAGGCTGTTGGACACTGACTGACTGCTTCAATGAAAGCGAAACCTTTCGTTCTTAGAGCCTTTTTCATCGCTTGCTTAAGCTCCTCGATGTGAACGGTTGCCCAGCGTGCTGCGTAGCTGGCTCCAGCCGTAACCATGAGACGAGCTGCATCAATAGGGTACTCGAAGTTCCCGTATGGTGTGGTCGTTGTTTTTACTTTTAGTGGTGTGGTGGGAGCAACCTGTCCGCCTGTCATTCCGTAGACCATGTTGTTCACCATTATGACTGTGATGTCAAGATTTCTTCTCGCCGCGTGGACGAGGTGGCTTAACCCTATTCCGACTAGGTCTCCGTCTCCGCCGAAGACGACAACATTCAAATCTGGGCGGAGAAGCTTCACTCCCGTCGCAACCGGTATGCTCCTGCCATGGGGTGTGTGGATTGAGTCGGCTTTGAAGTATGGGGATGGAATCCATGATGCGCATCCTATCCCGCTGCAGAAGACGAACTTGCTTAAGTCTTTATGTCCCATCTCATAGATGGCTCTTAGGAAGCAGTTCATGACCGTAAGGCCTCCGCAGCCCTGGCAGAATGGAAGCTTGACGTATCTTAAATAGTTGGGAGCAGAGAACCTCTCAGTCAAGGCTTCTCATCCTCCTCACGATTTCTGACAGCAGTTCCTCTGGCGTGATCATCTCCCCACCGCCAATCTTGTTTATGGGAAAAACGGGAACGGCGCCTTCCACAGCTCTTTTCACCTCGTAGAATAACTGTTTAAGGTTCATTTCTGGAACAAAGAGCGCCTTGGCGTTCTGAGCCATTTCCTGGACAGCGCGGTCTGGGAAGGGCCATACTGTTTTCAGTCTGATGAATCCTACATTGATGCTCTTCTTCTTTGCGAGATCAACTGTTTCATAGATTGCGCGGGAGGTGCAACCGTAAGAGATTATGCCAGCTTCGCAATCATCTACGCTGTAGCCTTCATAGTCGATGAGATGTTCTGCGTTTTTCTCAATTTTACCTACTAATCTCTCGACGAGTTGGCGATGAACAAGTGGGTCTGCGGTGTAGCGGTCTCCGATCTCGTTGTGGGTTGACCCTGTCACTGGAACGTTGTAGCCCTCGCCAACCGATGGCATAGGCGGTATCTCTTGGGAGCCGAAGAATGCTTTCTCTGTTTTCTCAGGTTTTTTTCGGTTGATGATTTCTAGCTGGTCTGGTGAGGGCGTTGTGATCTCTTCTCTCATGTGGGCTATGATCTCGTCGGCAAGTAGTACGACTGGAGTCCGATACTCCTCAGCTAGGTTGAAGGCTTTGATTGTTAGGTCGTACATTTCCTGCACAGAGTTTGGTGAGAGTGCTATCATGGCGTGGTCTCCGTGGGTTCCCCATCTTGCCTGCATGATGTCTCCCTGACCGCACTTCGTAGCCTGTCCCGTGCTTGGACCCGCCCTTTGAACGTCAACGATCACGCATGGGGTTTCTGTCATGAATGCGTAGCCTATGTTCTCTTGCATGAGGCTGAAGCCTGGTCCTGAAGTTGCTGTCATCGCTTTTGCTCCGGCCCAGCTTGCCCCTATGACAGCGCCCAAAGAGGCTATCTCGTCTTCCATCTGGATTGCAAACCCGCCAACTTGAGGAAGCCTCTCAGCCAGGAGTTCTGCTATCTCAGTTGCTGGGGTGATTGGATATCCAGCGAAGAATCTGCATCCAGCAGCTATGGCTCCTTCGGCGCAGGCTTCGTTCCCTTGCCAGAAATATATTCCCGATGGCATTACCTTAGTCATGGGGTGTTTCCTTCTTCGGTGTCTATCTTGGTTAAGGGTTAATGATAAAGTCTATGTCCAAGAAACAGAGAGACGCATAGAGTTTGGACCCCGTCTAACATATGGACTAGATGGGCTCCAGATATGCGTGTTTGCGGTATGTGCTGGGTTGTTGTATTTGAAGTAAAGTTTTAAGGCACTCGGTTTATTCAAGATATCATGTTGCCCCGGTAGCTCAGCGGTTAGAACACTGTGACAAAAGCAACGGCCTTGTATGTGGATAAGGATAGCCGTAGGTCGCGGGTTCGAAACCCGCCCGGGGCTCCAAACCACTATAAATCTAGCCTACTCTTGCTTCTTATCCAATCCCCGGTGTTCATATAGCTGTAAGGCTGGGGTAGAATAGATATGTGTGCGTGAGAATATTTTGGAGGGGTACTCATGAGTAAGAGCTTGGTCCTTGTGGGTTTTGCTCTCTTCGTAATTGGTGTAGCCCTAGGTTTCTACGGCTCTCAGCGAAATTGTCTCATCGCCTTTCTTACTAGGGGTTACATGAGTTTCTGGACTGGCATCGAGATTCTGGCTGGATTCATCGCCCTAGCCGGTTTGATCATCACCTTAGTCGGTTTCGTTAGGAAAGCGTAAACCTCACAGGTTCCCTGAAGGAAATGTTAAAAGAATAAAGGTCACAAACTAGGCTAGAGAGGTGCATTAAATGGACTGGGGAATGAGAAACCGCCTATCGCGACTGATACAGAAAGATGGTCGTTGCTTGTGGTTGCCCATAGATCATGGTTATTTTCAAGGGCCTACTGCGAAACTAGAGAAGCCTGGAGAGACTGTTAAACCACTCCTTCCTTATTGTGATGCTATCTTTGTTACAAGGGGTGTTTTGCGCAATTGTATAGATCCAAATAGTACTAAACCCATTATCTTGAGAGTTTCTGGCGGCACTAGCATGGTTGGGGGAGATTTAGCCAACGAAGGAATCACCACTTCTATTAGAGAAGCCGTTCGACTCAACGTATGTGCGGTAGGTTTATCCATATTTGTTGGCAGTCAATATCAGCATCAGACTCTACTAAACCTTGCAAAACTCGTTGATGAAGCAGAAGAATACGGCATACCAGTTATGGCTGTAACTGCTGTTGGAAAAGAAATGGAGAAAAGGGCTGCTCGTTATCTTGCTCTATGCTGTAGAATCGCTGCTGAACTTGGTGCGAGAGTAGTGAAGACATATTGGTGTGAGAACTTTGAAAAAGTTATAGAAGGTTGCCCTGTTCCAGTCGTTATGGCAGGAGGACCCAAAGTAGACACCGAACTCGAAGTATTCGAATTTGTTTATGACGGCTTACAGAAAGGCGCTATCGGTGTAAATCTCGGAAGAAACGTCTGGAAGAACAAGCATCCGGTGGCTATGATTAAGGCATTGAGATCAATTATTCATGAAAATGCTACGCCAAAAGAAGCCAATGAATCGTTTGAGAGATTCAAGAAAGAAAAGAAGTAGTTGCTGACATTATGCGAGTAGCGATGTATTACAACAACAAAGACGTAAGACTAGAAAAGATGCCGAAGCCAAGGATCGGCCCACGCGAGCTGCTGGTGAAAGTCATGGCCTGCGGCATCTGCGGCAGCGACGTGATGGAATGGTACCGTCTCCCAAAAGCACCTCTAGTACTCGGCCACGAGGCCACAGGAGAGATAGTCGAAGTCGGAGAGGGTGTAGATCGTTTCAAAGTGGGTGACAGAGTCTTTGTGTCCCATCACGTCCCCTGCAACACCTGTCGCTACTGCCTAAGTGGTCACCACACTGCATGCGAAACCCTGCACACCACAAACCTTGACCCAGGAGGCTTCGCCGAGTACTTCCGCGTGCCACCGATTAACGTAGACCGCGGCACATTCCTCCTGCCCAAAGAGATATCTTTTGAAGACGGCACATTCATCGAACCGCTGGGCTGTGTCCTCAGAGGACAAAGAAAAGCTCACATTCAGCCTGGGCACACCGTACTCGTGATGGGTAGCGGCATCTCCGGGCTTCTTCATATACAAATAGCCCGTGTCCTAGGAGCAGCGCGAGTCATCGCCGCAGACATCAACGAATATCGTCTAGAAGCGGCGAGACGGTTCGGAGCCGACGCCACGATATACGCAGAAGAGGACGTACCAGCCAGATTACGTAGAGTCAACGAGAACAGACTGGCTGACCACGTGATAGTTAGCACGGGAGCTCTGTCAGCCTTGACCCAAGCTTTGCACTGTGTGGACCGTGGAGGCACCGTTCTGTATTTCGCTCCTACCGAACCAGGTGTCGACATTCCTATCCCGTTCAACCACTTTTGGAGTAACCAGATGACATTAACGACCTCGTACGCCGCCAGCCCCGCAGACGTCGCAACGGCGATAGAACTGATCCGCGCCCGCAGAATAAATGTGCATGACATGATCACTCATAGGTTGAGTTTAGCGGAGGCGGGTCTGGGCTTCAAACTAGTCGCCGAAGCCAAGGAGTCCATCAAAGTCATCATAGAGCCACATAGGAACGCAAAAACCTAGAAGTAGCCGTCAGGGAGATGTATCCTCTCAATTCTACTGGTAAACCCCTAATTCTCCTCAGTACGCTTAGCTTTTGGGAAAGTTTATTTCAACATTTTTGGAGTATTAGGCTTCAAATATGCCTACTCCTTCTGGAAATTTCCGTTGCACTTAAGTATGCGACTTGTAAACAACCTAATAGCATGTAGATGGAATCTTGGAGGTGTGTCTGCTCGAGTTATCAGCCGCTGTTCGTGCTTACTTGAATAGCTTCTCGAGCCTGTTTTCCGTCGCTTCTATAGTTAGTAGGTGGTGCTTGAGTTGGTTAAGATTGTTGTAACTGCCGCACTGCCATATGCCAACGGTGAGGTTCATCTTGGGCATATTGCTTCAACCTATCTACCAGCAGACATACTGGTGAGATACTTAAGATTGAGAGGAGACGAGGCTATTTACGTATGTGCCACAGACGACTTCGGAACCCCCAATTTGATTGAAGCCGAAAAAGAGGGAAAAAGCCCAGAGGAATTCGTGGCACACTGGCACAAGGTAGACAGTCAAGATTTCAAGGACCTGAGAATCTCCTTTGACATCTTCGACAAAACAAGCTCTGAAGAAAACATAAGGCTAACACAGCATTTCTTCGACGGGCTGCAGGAAAGAGGCTTCATCTTCAAAAAGATGGTGTCACAGCCATACTGTGAAAACTGCAACAAGGCACTGCCAGACCGATATGTAATAGGCACATGCCCTTACTGCAACGCAGAAGATCAATACTCAGATGTCTGCGAGAAATGTGGAAGAACCATTGCTCTAGGAGAGATTAAGGAACCGCACTGCGCGATATGTGGTTCTAAACCAACAACCAAGCAAAGCGACCACTATTTCTTCAAACTCTCCAAATTCTTCAGCGAGCTAGAAAAGTGGTTGGTGGAAAACAATAATCTACAGCCAGAAGTGAAGAATTATGTACTGAGCTGGATTAGGGAAGGATTAAGAGACTGGGACATAACTCGGGACATCTGGTGGGGCGTCCCCATTCCTCTGAAGGAAGCGAAAGGAAAAGTTCTGTACAACTGGTTTGACAATCACCTCTGCTACATCTCCACCACACTGAAGTACTGCTCAGAAAAGGGCGTCGATGGAAAAAAGTTTTGGAACTCCTCGAAAATCTACCACTTTATCGGGAAAGACATCGTGTACCACCACTTCTTGTTCTTGCCAGCCATGCGTCTAGGCGTAGAAGAGTTCAAACTCCCAGATTTCATCCCCACAAGGGGTCATCTCCTGCTTCATGGAGAGAAATTCTCCAAGAGCAGAGGGTGGTATGTTAGTTTAAGGGACTTTCTAGATTTGTTTCCAGCCGACTACCTAAGATATTATCTGACTATCGTCACCCCCTACAGTCCTTCGGATGTCAACTTCGACTGGGAAGACTTTCAAGCGAGAATCAACAACGAATTGATCGCGAACATCGGAAACTTCATCCACAGAACACTAACCTTCATCTGGTCAAATTGCGATGGAGAAGTACCTGAGCCAGGAGAGTATGATGCGTCAGACACCGAATTCAAAGAGGAAATTAAGAGAGTAGCTGGTGATGTTGGAGAGGAATTGGATAAGATAGAGCTAGGCAGAGGGCTCAGAAGAGTTCTAGAGTTCTCAAAGTTCTGTAACCAATACTTCCAAAAGAAGGAACCTTGGTCCAACAAACGGCACGCAGAAACATGTCTTTATCTCTGCATCAACGCTGTTAGAAGTCTAGCCATTCTACTCGAACCCTATCTGCCGTTCTCAACCGAGAGTCTATGGAAACAGCTAAACCTGCAAAGCTCTGTTCATAAGCAACGCTGGGACTCAGCGTCTAGATTAACCATAGAAAGTGGACATAGAATCAGCAAACCTAGAATAATATTCGAAAGAGTGAAGGATGAAAAGATAGAGGAAGAGAGAGAAAAACTACTGAGATTAAGCATTGATTAATCCAAGTTCACATACGTATTCAGGCGTAGTAGATAGGGTAACACTGAGTGAAAAGCTTGGTTCTCAAGATTGATCTTCACGTTCACACCTGCTACTCCTCAGACGGCATAACAACCCCAAGAGAGGTGGTTGCCTACTCCAAAAGGCGAGGCCTAGACGGCGTAGCCATCACAGACCACGACACAGTTGACGGAGCGCTCAAACTCCTAGGGAAAACCAGCCTTGTAGTCATTCCAGGAATCGAGATAACCACCTCGGTAGGCCACATACTCGCCCTCAATGTAAAGAAGTCTATCCCTTCAAATTTGAGCCCCGCTGAGACCATCCAGAGCATCCACGAAGTCGGCGGAATAGCTGTGGCAGCTCATCCTGTCACTCTCATTAAAAGTTTCAGATCAATAGATGATACTCTAAATTTCGATGCTATCGAGGTTATTAACTCAGTAAGCTTCCCCTTTTCTCTGTCAACCCACCTGAGCCGAAAACTCGCCCTCAGTCTGAAGCTTCCTCAGGTCGCTGGAAGCGACGCCCACTACGGCCCTGAAATAGGATTTGCATACACATTCATTGACGCCGATCCAGAGGTTGACGAAATAATACAAGCGATAGAAAACGGAGCAACCATTCCTTTCGGGACAGCAATCCCTTGGAGATTAAGGCTAAAAAGGTTCTCACTGAACCTCAAAAAGAAGTATAAATAAACCAACTATCGACCTTCGTTTGGTAGATAGAGTCCTTGCTTGTGCCTCACGACCATTACTTGGCAGGCTGATAATTTCATAATCTAGAAAAACTTATATCTCAATGCCCTTTTCTACTGTTTCGCAAGATAAGGAGGACTGTTTGAAATTGTCCGCAGAATTAGCTGGAACCCCTGTTCTAATATTAAGAGAGGGATCATCCCGTTCGAGGGGAAGGGAAGCCCAGCACGCCAACATAATGGCTGCCCGAATAGTTGCTGAGGCTGTGAAGAGCGCGCTTGGACCCAAGGGAATGGATAAAATGCTCGTAGACAGCTTCGGAGATGTCACAATCACCAGCGACGGCCGCACAGTTCTAGACGAGATGGACATCCAACATCCAGCAGCGAAGATGATGGTTGAGGTTGCCAAGACCCAAGATGACGAGGTCGGGGACGGAACAACAACCGCTGTAATCATCGCAGGCGAACTATTGGATAAGGCTGAAGACCTAATCGAGAAGAATGTTCATCCAACCGTCATCATCGACGGCTATCGGAAAGCAGCAGACAAAGCGCTTGAGGCACTAGAGAAGATAGCTATACCAGTGAAGCCGAGAGATAAGAAATTCTTGGAGAAAGTCGCCATGACAGCCATGGCAAGCAAACTTGTAGCGGAGAATAGAGAATACTTGGCAGAAATTGCGGCTTCAGCTGTGCTTCAGGTCGCTGAAAAGACGGCAGATGGATACAAGGTTGACATCGATGATGTCAAGGTTGAGAAGAAGGCAGGCGAAGCACTGACAGACACCAAGCTCATCAACGGCATCGTCCTAGACAAAGACGTAGTCCACCCGGGTATGCCGAAACGCGTAGAAGAAGCAAAAATCGCGCTACTGGACACTGCGCTTGAGATCGAGAAAACCGAGTTCGACGCAAAGATCAACATAGAAAGCCCAGAACAGATGGATGCCTTCCTAAAACAAGAAGAAAGCATGCTAAGAGAAATGGTTGAAAAACTGATCTCGAAGGGGGCTAATGTTGTTATCTGCCAGAAAGGCATAGACGATTTAGCTCAGCACTTTCTAGCCAGAAAGAACATTCTAGCAGTGCGTAGGGCAAAGAAGTCCGACATGGAGAAGTTGGCAAGGGCTACCGGAGGAGAGGTCGTCACAAACCTAGACGATCTAACAAAACGTGATCTTGGCTACGCCAAGCTGGTGGAGGAGAGGAAAATCGCCGATGACAAGATGACCTTCATCGAAGGTTGCAAAGACGCCCGCTCAGTCACAATTCTTATCCGCGGCGGAACAGAGAGGATAGTCGACGAGGCTGAACGCTCCATCCATGACGCACTCTGCGTTGTACGTGATGTCGTCGAGGAGCCTAAAATAATGGCTGGGGGCGGCGCACCAGAACTCGAGGTTGCTAGGCTGCTCAGAGAGTATGGAGACACCCTCCCAGGAAGGGAACAACTCGCTGTGACCCGCTTCTCAGATGCACTTGAATCCGTACCAATCACGCTCGCTGAGAACGCGGGACTTGATCCCATTGACATAATATCTGAGCTGCGAGCTCGACATGAGAAGGGAGAGGTATGGGCTGGGGTGGAGGTACATGACGGCAAGGTACGAGATATGAAGGAAGCGGGAGTCTTTGACCCACTCGCCGTCAAGAAGCAGATAATCAAGTCCGCCGCCGAAGCGGCTTCGATGATTCTCAAGATTGATGACATCATCGCATCTGGGAAGATGAAGGCTCCGCCTACACCTCCTGGAGCACCTCCAGGCGGTCCAGGAATGCCGCCGCCAGGTGCTGGGGAGTTCTAGCCAAACGTCAGGCAAAGAAAGAGAAGTCCTGATAGGCCCTCCCAAGCTAACCCGCTTTGAGAGGGCTCGGATAGTTGGAGCAAGGGCTCTCCAGATAGCAATGGGGGCGCCTACGCTTCTTCAGCCCTCAAAAAATCTTTTGAATCCCATTGATATAGCCCTTCAGGAGCTTGAGAGTGGGATACTGCCGATTACAATCCGTAGGACACTGCCTGATGGGACCTTTCAGGACATTCCACTCAAGTGGCTCCTTCAGGATTAATGCCAGTCGTCATCCGTGTTTAGAAGCGGCTTTGCTACTCCAAAGGTCTTTAGCCTTACAAGTCTTTCCCAACAAATGTGAGTTCAAAATCTTAATAATGGTAGCGGGGGGTCGATTTGAACAACCGATCTCTGGGTCTCTCGGTCTAGCTTATGAGCCCAGCGGGTTCACCTGGCTACCCCACCCATGTAGGAGTTTTCTCTCGCTACGGTGTCTCCCCGCCACTTTCAATTTTGTGGAGAGAGTTCCTTAAATGTTTTTATGGAGTTCAAGTTTTACAGAGTAGAACTGTATTTGAAGGATAACGGAAGAAAACGTGCGAAAACTCTTTAGGTTCCTGAGATCATCTAGATTTGAATTCATAATGGACAAGCCTTATTTCCATCACCTATTCCATCCAAAGCTAGAGTCTCCAGTCTTCGTGGAGGGTCTGCCTGGGTTCGGCAACGTGGGGAAGATTGCGGCGCATTTATTGATCAAGTTTACTCGCGCCAAGCGTTTCGCGGAATTTTATTCACCCTCTTTCCCAGACTATGTGATCGTGAATAAGGAGGGAATCTGTCGCCCCCCACGCTACGAGTTCTACGCCTCCTCAACAGAGAAAAACAATTTCATCATACTAGCAGGAGATACCCAGCCTTCCATCGACGATCTCGTGGCTCACTACGAGATATGTGGTGAAATCCTAGATTTCGTAGAAAAGTACGGATGTAGGTTCATCGTTACTATTGGGGGAGTGCCAACGCCAGAACCGAAAGGCGAGGTCTATGTTGCGGCAACCTCCCAAGAGTTCGCTGCAGATATTGTGGGAAAGGGAGCAGTGATCTACGGGAAAGGAAGAATAGTTGGAGCCACAGGTCTCTTACTCGGACTGGCAAAGAATCGGGGATTGAAAGGCGTATGCCTGCTGGGTGCAACCACGGGTCTCACAGCCGATCGAGAAGCCGCATTTACCGTATTCAAATTCCTCATGAAAACTCTAGAACAGACGTGAAGGCGTCAAAATGAAGCGGCTGGAGAAAACTGTTAAGAGTAAGCATACAACCTAGTAATTTCGCTGGTGGTTACACATGAAAAAACTGCGGAAAGGAGTCAAGATTTCTGAAAGAACCGTCAGAGCATTTTTAATCTTCTTAGCAGGCCTACTCACATTTGGGGGGCCTACCTACTTGATGTACATTCTCCAAGGATTGGGTATCCCCTATCTTTTATACATCCTTTTAGGCTTAGCATCCTTCACAGCTGGTGTAATCCTCTTTGTGCACCTGTTCAAGGAGGAGCAGAAATCTGAGGCTTCTGCCTGAGAAGGGGAGATGTGGTAGAGAGTGGCATATAAGGTATGCTGGAAAACATATTAATATCACATCGCCTATATACTGTAATCGCCAGGGACAAGAAGGAAATGTAGATGCATAAGGAACACGCCGTTAAGAGAACGACGATCATTCTTGATGATGAAGAGCGTAGATACATCGATGAACTCATCGAAGAGGGTAGAGAACCAGGCATAAAACCACTCATATCAAAGATGCTTGATGTCTACCGCAGCATGGGTATTTACGACTGGAAGTATCCTGGGGAATACTACTCTGGCATCAGTCGTGTAGCATTCATAAACGTTGAGTTCATAAACATAATGCTTCAGTATATTCGAGAGGAGAAGTGGCAGGAAGTCGGGCAGAAGATCGGTGAAGCCGCTAAAATCTCCATGGAAGCAAGCTTAGACTTACAAACTACGGACCGGGAGAAGTGGCCTGATGTTTTTAAGAGGTTGCGTGTTCAGGGCTTCGGCGATTTTTATCTGCGGGATAAATACGTGGTGATAAAGACCCCGTTCATCAGCAATCAAAAGTTTTTGAATGGTTTCTTAGAGGGACTGCTAGGGGTTCAATTGGAGGCAAGAACCTTAACCCCACCCCTCATCTTCGAGATTGTCGAGTCAAGTCAACTTCACCCTAAATAAGATGTAGACCACGGTCATCTTCTATCTTTTTGTGGATTCTAATTCAGATTCTGAATTCCATAGCTGTTGAATAAGTTGCCAATGATCTTGCTGATTTAGAATAAGGATTGCCCATTCTCAACGCATAAATGCGGACGAAAGACAGTGTTTTCGGAGGGTCTATATGGCGGTAAGGGTCGGCGTTTTGGTGCCATTAAGGATTGAAGACGTGATGGTTGAGGACGTTATCACTATTTTGGCAGATGCAAAGGTGACACAAGCTGCGGAACTAATGAGTAAATATGAGATAGGGTGTTTGGTCGTTGTGGAGAGGGAGAGACCTGTTGGAATCGTGACCGAAAGAGATATGCTGAACAGGGTCTTGCGAGCACGTGCGCACCCCGATGATATCGAGATCGGTGAGATAATGTCGGCGCCTCTTGTTGTTGGGAAGCCCAAAATGTATATTGAGGACGCTGTTGAACTCATGTTTAAGCATAGAATCAAAAAGCTTCCAATCGTTGAGCATGGGCGTCTTCGAGGGTTAGTAACATTAACAGACCTGGTGCGCTCCCCGCAAACAGCCGGTATGCTGAAGAAACTTGCTGTAAAAGGAACTCCGAAGCGGATGCTGAAAGTCGTTGACTATTACCATCGCATCCTTGGATACGAATAGTTGTATTTCGAAACCCGCATCTTCCTTCTTTAGAATGTCTTAAGAACCATAGGATTCCCAATTACGCTCGCGCGCAAAATTAGTACAGTATTCTTAAAAATTGTCGTTGGCATAAACATTGTTGTTCTGGCTGCCAGATTCGCTTTTAACACGGCCTCCCTCGCATTCGATATCCTTGTATTCTAGGAGATTGTTCCACTCGTATCAATAACAACCTTAATCCTCTGACGCTATTTGACGAAGGGTCGAGTGTCTCAGATTGGCGGAATCATATTTTGACATACGTTGTCTTCCAAGCAACCATAATTTAGAAAACCGACGAAAAAGAAAACTAGAAAATTGCGCGTATCAGACTTGAACTGATCCCCTAAACAGCTCATCGAAGCGTTCCCATTGAATGAGCTTGTTATTTTAAGCGTAACCCCGTCACGTCACATCGCATCGTAATGCCGACGAAAATTTTGTCTTTCTTTTAAAAAATTGGAAGATTGGAGGGATTTTTTGACAACTTACTGACAGGTTTGCCCCTGTCAGAGTTTAAGGGGGAACATTTTGCACATTAATTGAAATGTTAAAGCTTTTGTGCTACGTATAACCTAAGATCAGAACAAATACCCAAAAGAAACGATGGGACCGTTGTGGAACCAAGGAAATTGAAAACCGTGGCTACCGTACTACAAGAGTTAGGGCTAAGTTATGGGGAGGCCCTTAAAGCCATGGAGGGATTTACTGAGAATTTGCGCTCTATCAAGAGCTTATGGAGAAATGGCCACAAGTCAAGGCTCGTCAAAATTGGCTTAGCCCTAATAGCTTTTCCAGAGCCCACCCCAATAAGCGAAACCCTAGGTGCCTTCATCCTATCATTAGGACTTATCCAAAATAGAATGAAACAGTCAAGTTTGTATATAGAGGACCTATACAAAACTTTTCAAGACGTTAATAGAAATCTGCTGAGGATTAGACAAGAATTAGTTCAGTATTAGAAGAGAAGCGCGCAATGTTCAAAAAGTTGGGAGGTTAGGTTCTGGCAGCTGCCTTCTCCAGCGCAACAACGCCGGGCAGCTGCTTTCCCATGAGGAACTCTATGAGGGCGCCTCCAGCAGTACTCACATACGAAATTTTGTTTGCCAACCCAAGTTCTTCTACTGCTGCAACCGTATGTCCTCCGCCAACTAGGGAGAAGGCCTTGGAAGTGGCTATCGCCTCGAAGATTCTTCTGGTTCCCATCATGAATTCTTTGTTTTCGAAAACTCCCATGGGACCGCTAACGACGATGGATTTGGCTTTGCGTATGACTTCACCGTATTTCTTAATGGTTTCTGTCCCAACATCACAGATTGCATAGTTTGTAGGAAGCTTACTGACTGCTATTTCTTTTCTCTTTTTCTCCACATCCACAGCTACGTCAATTGGCGCCGTGATTGCCCTAGGATACTCCTTCATTAGTTCTTTTATGCCAGGCACCAAGCCCATTAGCTCCTTCTTTTCCAAGAATTCCATGTTCGGCTTCCCAAGGTCAACGCCCTTGGCTACAAGAAATATGTGACCTATAACCCCACCAGTTAAAACGTAGTCAGCAATGTTGTTTCTCAGCACATACCTAGATATCTCCAGAGAATCGTCGCCTTTTGCTCCCCCCATAACGAAAACGCAAGGTTTCTCCGGAGCCTCCAAAACCTTCTTCAGGGCTTTGAGTTCCCTCTCCATTATTCGACCGGCAACGCTTGGCAAAACCGCTGTGAACCCCACGATTGATATGTGGGCTCGATGGGCGGCTGCGAAAGCGTCGTTGACAAAAACATCGGCCAGTGGAGCCAGTTTCTTCACGAATTCAGACTTTGCATGATCCTCAGGCGATCCTTTATTCTGTTCATCTTTGAAGGTTCGAACATTTTCTAAAACAAGAACCTCGCCGCTTTTCATTTGTTTGATGGCTTTCTGCGCCTTTTCTCCAAAGATATCATCCACGTATTTTACTGGTTTTTTCAATATTTTACCTAGAATTTCAGCATGCTCTCTGAGGGGAGTAAAATCGGGGTCTCCGGGTCTGCCTTGATGCGCTAGGACTACCACCCTTGCGCCCTTCTGAACTAACTCCTTGATGGTTGTTTCGGCGTGTGCTCGAATTCTTGTGTCGTCGAGAATTTTTTTGGTTTGAGGATCAATTGGTGAGTTAAAATCTACCCTGAGTAGTGTTACCTTGTTTTTGAAATTGAAATCGGAAATGGTTAAGAATTTAGGCATTCCCTCACCTATGTGAAAGCGCAGAATCTTGGAAATTTCTTAGGATTTCTAAGGATTCGTCCATCAAAGACGGGCTTTCTTGCCGATGAGCTCGATCAGTTCCACCATTCGACAGGAAAAGCCCCACTCGTTGTCGTACCAGGCTAAGACTTTGACTAGGTTTCCGCCGATAACCATTGTGGATTGTCCATCAACAACCGCCGAGTACTCGTTGTGGTTGAAGTCTGTAGACACAACTGGGTCGTCGGTATAGTCCATTATTCCTCTCAGTTCACTTTCTGCGGACTTCTTTAGTGCGGCGTTCACTCCTTCTTTGGTAACGCTCTTTTCCACCACTGCTGTGAGATCCACTATTGAAACGTTTGGAACAGGAACGCGCAAGGCGATTCCGTTCATTCTTCCTTTGAGTTCCGGAAGTGCAAGTGTCGCCGCGACAGCTGCGCCTGTGGTCGTCGGTATAATGTTGAGGGTGCCAGCTCTTGCCCGACGAAGGTCGGCATGCACTAGGTCAAGGATTCTTTGGTCGTTGGTGTAGGCGTGGGCCGTGGTCATGAGAGCGGCTTTTACGCCAAAGTTGTCGTTCAAAACTTTGGCTACGGGCGCAACGCAGTTGGTTGTGCACGAGGCATTTGACAGAATATTGTGGTTCTTAGGGTCGTATTTGTCTTCGTTCACGCCAAGAACTATGGTTATATCGGGGTTTTTGGCAGGCGCAGAAATTAGGACTTTTTTGGCTCCCGCTTGGAGGTGCATCGAAGCTTTTTCTCTATCCGTGAACAGTCCCGTGGATTCTACAGCTAGGTATACTTCTTGGTCTTTCCAGGGAAGTTTGGAGGGGTCGCGTTCCATTAGAGTGCGTATTTTTTTGCCTTTGACGACTATGCCATCTTTCTCTGCTTCCACCGAGAACGGTGCGCGTCCATGCACTGAATCGTATTTGAGTAGGTGAGCCAACGTTCTGGCGTCAGTTATGTCATTAAGTGCTACAAAGTCGATTTTTGCGTTCCTTTCAATGGCTGCTCTGAAGAGAAGGCGTCCAATCCTTCCAAAACCGTTTATCGCTACTTTTATTACCATCTAAACCACCTTGGTCGAGAGATTTCGCTATGTAAGCGTCTCGTTTAATTTATAATTTGTGGTGAAAGAAACTCGCCAACAAACCTCCTAGGAGCTGGGAAATTGTCCCATAGCCCGTTCCTATCGCGGGGTCAATCACGCCCATCATGAACCCTGAGACCGTGACTATTACCAGTATGAGCCAAGGACATAGGACCACGTCACAAGTTCTCTATTCACCACTGTTGGATAACTGGCTTGGCTGGAGCAATGCCAAACGATAGGAGAAGAGTCCCGAAAGTGACTCCGTAACCCATTATGAAACTAGAATCAGCAAACCCGCACGCCAGCCTTGTAATCACAGGAGCTAAGAAGTCTTCCCATATCATCTATGCACTGCAGCTGTGGAATATTTTGCAACATTTTTTCAATCTAAGCTCTTTTGAGGATGTTGTGAGATACCCATTCACTCCTTGAGAGGTGTGTCGTGTATGCCGCATTCTCCTCCGCATTTGAAGGTGTCTTTCCATCTTCCCGCTCTTTCTGTGTCTCCGCCAGGACTTGAACAGGGTTCGCAACCTATAGACCTGTATCCTTCAGCGTACCATGGATGAACTGGAAGATGATGAGATGCTGTGTAACGCCACGTGTCGGCTTCCGTCCAGTTTATAAGAGGATGCAATCTCACAAAATCGCCTTGTCTAAATTCCATTGAGAGAAGCTTTCTGTGTTCACTCTCTGTTGCCCTGATTCCGCTGAACCAAGCGTCAAGGCTTAATTCTTCGACGGCACGCATTGCTGGTTTAACTTTAAAGATTTGGCAACAGAGTTCGGGGTTTGTTTTTGGAAGGTTAGGTTTCAGAACAACGTTTTCCATTATCTCTGGGTCAGATGCATATTCACTTATGTACTCCTTGAGATTAAGTTTGTAATGTCTTACAACAAGGTCTCTAAATTGAAGTGTCTCCTTGGGTTTGAACGGCGTATTAAGGAACAAGACCTGTATGTCTGGTTTTACTTTCATCATAAGGTCTAACAGAACTATACTGTCTTTACCGAAACTACAAAGAACAGCTACGTTTTTGTTCTTAAATTCCTCTAGTTTTTGTCGCATGAAATCCAACGAATCCAATGCTTTTTGATCCATTACCGCGTCCTCCATCGGATTTTAGGCATGATCTTATCATTGTGTTTCAATATCCTTTCCTTGTTTGGAATCAAATCTTCAAACATGACTACCAATTCCTCATCCAAAGTCTTAGTTGGTCGGAATCCCATTTTCACGAGTTTCTCGTGATGCGGATTATAATAATGGATTTCTTTTTCCACTCTTGGATTCTCGATATTTTTAACCTCAACTTCCAAACCGAATTTTTCGCTGGCAACCTGTTGCACTTTCACAGCTAACTCGTTACAGGAGTAAGCTTCGTCAAATTGATTTAGAACTCTATATCCGCGAATACTGTCCTCATCTGTTGGAGGTTTTTCGGCTGCCAGAGTCAAACATTGTATTGAGTCTCTTAGGGCGATGTAACCGCGAGTCTGTTCACCAACTCCGTACGGGACTATAGGATGCCCAATAATGGCACAAACAACCGCTCTGTTTATCATAGTTCCGAAACATTCGTCTATGTCAAAACGAGTCCTCAAATCCAGATTATCGCCCATTTCCTCAGTTCTTGTGCCATAAACCACGCCCTGATGAATGTCAGTGCTAAATATGTCCCAGATTCTACATGCAAAGTAAGCATTGTGAGTGGAATGTGTCTTCGACAAGTGATAAAATGAGTTGCCTAAGCGTGGAAAATGCAAAACATCCTTCATACCTTCAAACTCGACTTCAAAGAATCCTTCAGGAATAGGCATGTTTGGTTCCATGTATTCTCCCATCGTCCCAAGAGTAATGACATGGCTTTTAGGAAGTTCCTCATGCATAGCCCACAAAATATTCATTAAACCTTGAATGTTATTTCTTTGCGTAAAGTTTGCATGTTTAGCGTCAATCATGCTATAAGGAGCCGACGGCTGCTGTGCCAGATTCAAAATGCTTTCGAACTTCTCTTTTCTAAAAAGAGTTTTCAACTTGCTATAATTGTTTGGATTAGCTATGTCCAAAGGATAGAACCTAAATTTGCCTTCGAAGGCCTCCTCTAAATCTTTGATTCTCTTCTGGATTGATGCAATAGGAATGATGGTGTCAGACCCTACTTCTTTAACCATCTTTCTCCTAAGGAAACAATCAATCCCGAAGACATCATGTCCCCGATTCAACAAATGCTGCGTAAGTGGAAAGCCGATGTAACCATCTACGCCACACACCAAAATCTTCATACGTATCTTCTTCCTAGATCTGAGACTGGGAATTCTGTTTACTATCAATGTGTAGTAAATATTTAAAGATTACTATTCAACAGTAGTAAAGATAAGATTTTCTAACATCTCAGTTGCTAAGGGACATAAATTCTAAAGTTTCTTCGCCTTGTACTTCCAGAATAAACTATACATTAAAGCAAGGCCTCTAACAACGCCTTGATGTGAAGTTATGGCCGCTTCACGCAGAAAGAAAGGAACTCCTGGGTCTTCAACAAGAAACAAAGCCTTTCCACCCATCTCTGGGTCAATTATGCATCCTCTGATTGGGATTTCGTCGGTGAAGAAGATTTCAACTGCATTGCCTAACGTCTGCTTGATGTTTTCTAATATCTTCATTTGCTTTCTTCTATCTTCAAGCTCTAGTATATTCGGATTCATCAAAATCATTTTCAACGAGACACCACGATTCACGGCCTCTTTAAGCTTCTCAGCCACCTCTGGAAAGTACTCCATAGCCCTCGAAAGGATTCGTATTTCCTTTCTAGCAGTGTCATAGAGTTTTCGGGTCTCGTCGAGAGAAACCTCACCCACGCTGACAATTCGTAGGAGAGGAACCATCGGAACGCCTTTCTTACCTTTCAGATAAATTTTCGTACCACTTTCCATGAAATCTTTGGCGTAGTTCTCAAGTGTTCTAAGCCTCTGTTTGAGTTCATCCATGCTTAAAGACACCAAGGAGCTCGCGATGTCTTCTACGGGACGAGGACTGTATAATACGGGTCTTCCAGGTCTTGTTGTTACCAGCCCCATTTTGGCGAGCTGGTCTAGAACGCCATAGATGCGTGCGCTTGGCACCTTGCTGATCTTACTTAAGGTTGTTGCCTTCGTCTCTCCGAGAAGGAGCAGGTACGCCAGCGCTGAGGCCTGATACTCATTCAAGCCCATGTTTATGAGCAACAATCTCGTTTGGTTGATATCCTTTTCAAAGGCCAAGAGTTAACTACCCTCTTATAGATAAGTTCATAACATGCCTTAAAATCCTTTATATGATCTATTTAGGTCTGAGGGCCTTTGGACAAGATGGCTAAGCCAAAAGTCTCTGTGGTCATACCCGCCTACAACGAGGCTATGTCGATAGGCAGTGTAATTGCCGAGTGCAAAGCATTTTGTGATGAGATAATCGTCGTTGATGACGGCAGCACAGACGATACTGCCGAGATCGCAAAGAGAAGCGGAGCAGTGGTGATTCAAAATGAAAGGAATTTGGGTGTGACCAAAGCCACTCAGAGGGGACTAAACGTTGCTCAAGGCGAAATAATCGTGACCATGGATGCGGATGGTCAACATAACCCATCAGACATACCGAATCTAACCAAACCAATAATAGATGGAAAAGGAGACGTAGCGCTTGGCGTAAGAAACAAAATTCCAAATCGCTCAGAGAGAATAATTAACACACTTACAAATCTAAGCAGAAAATGCTCAGACACTGGAACGGGGTTCAGAGCTATAAAAGCGAGCATAGCTAAGACAATGAAGCTTCACGGAACATGCCTCTGCGGAACATTCGTTTTGGAGGCGCACAAGCGCGGCGCCAGAATAGTGGAAATCCCTATAGAAACGAAGACAAGAACCTATGGGAAAAGTAAGGTAAAGACAAAGCACATTAAGCAATTCTTCTATGTTCTACGAGATCTAGTTTTCTAGCTACGAGGAAGGCATCAGAGAAAGATGACATCTTAGACAAGCAGCTTCACTTCTTCATCCTTGGCAAGTTTTAAAGCATAGCAGAACTCGATTTAGCACTGAGAGAAGTTAAAAATAGAATAAAACAATAATCACAAAAGAAACAGGGGAATAGTAAATGGACATACTGGTAACTGGTGGCGCAGGCTACATCGGAAGCGGGCTTCTCCTCAAGCTCAGCGAAGAGTTCCCAGAAGCCACCATAACGTCCCTAGACAACCTAGCAACAGGAGACTATCGCTACGTTGAACACCTCAAGAAGGACAAACGTTATCGCCTCCTCGTAGGGGACATAACGAGAAAATCTGACCTAAAGAAAGCCATAATACCCGACACAAGCATGATTGCACATTTAGCCGCTATGCCTGGAGTAAAATTATGTAATGAGCAGCCAGAGAACGCAATAAACAGCAACATTTATGGCACCCATCTCCTCCTTGAAGAAGCCATTAACCATAACGTCGAAAGATTTATCTTCACCTCTTCAGCCGCAGTCTACGGAACACCGCAACAGCAACCCATAATTGAAGAACATCCTTTGAAGCCCATCAACCTTTATGGAGTTACCAAGGTAAGCGCTGAACAACTTCTGAACGCCTGTCACACCACCCGCGGTTTAAACACAACAATCCTTCGCTTATCCAACGTCTATGGTCTAAGTGCGTATACCAAGTGGAAAACCGTTATCCCCAGGTTTGTATGGCAAGCGGTGCACAATGAGCCTCTCACCATCCGGGCAGACGGAAAACAGCAACGCAACTTTGTACACGTACAAGATGTCATAGACGCCACAATCCAATGCTTAAAGGCTCCCAAGCAAGCAATTTCAGGCGAAACCTTCAACATAGGTGGAGAAGCTTTAAGCGTCAACCAGATCGTTAAAACGGTAGTTCAAGAAGTCTCACGAAGATTGGGCAAAAAAGTTTTGGAGGTTTATACGCCGCTGGAGTCTGGCGAAGTTTACACGTCAGAATTCGATTACGACTGGAAAAGGGCAACTCAAAAGATAGGTTATGAGCAGAAGCGTGAAGTCTCAAGGGGCGTTTCTGAGTTGTTTGATTATGCGTTGAAAGTGAAGGCTATTGATACAAAGTGACGACAAGCGGCAAGAAAGTAGAAATTAAACCCAAATCATCAAGACGAGAGTTTTAGACAGAAGCCGCTCACCCAAACCTGAAAGCCTTCATTTGTAGTAGTAGTTCGCCACGATTTCTACAGCTTCTACTACTTTCTCTAGCTCTATTTTTTTCAATTGAGGATGAACCGGTAATGAAAATATTCTGTTCGAGACGGCTTCAGCAACGGGACACTCATCAACTTTGAAGTTTTCTCTAAAGACAGGCTGTTTCGTGAGGGGCATCGGATAATGAACGCTAGATCCTATATTTTCCGCTTCCAAAGCTTTAACGAATTCATTTCTCGTACATTTAAACCGAGACAAATCCATTAAGACTGAATATACACAGAAGGAATGATCAACATTACTCTTTATGACAGGGGGGCGAATCCCCTCGATCTTTTGAAGTGCTTTTGTGAGCATCTCGGCGTTGCGTCTCCTCTTTTCCACGAACAAATCCAGCTTTTCTAACTGGTTAAGCCCTATCACAGCAGCCATTTCCGTCATGCGATAATTCAAGCCAAAGATGGTGTGGTAGTACTCAGACTTCTGCCCGTGACTCCGAATCAGCCTTCCTTTTTCATAGAGCTTCTTCTCATTAGTTGTCACCATCCCCCCTTCCCCCGTAGTCATATTTTTTGTGGGGTAAAAACTGTAACAATTCAAATCATCGAGAGCTCCCACATCCTTTCCGTCTATTTTAGTAGCGTGCGCTTGGGCAGCGTCGTTTACTAGGTACAAGCCATGATCTTCAGCTATTTCTCCTAATGTTTTCATATCAGCGGCGTGACCAAACAAGTGAACTGGTGCTATTGCTCTCGTTTTGGGCGATATCTTTTCGTTTACATCCTGGGGGTCTATTGTGAAAGTCTCTTCTTCTATATCCGCGAAGACGGGTTTCGCATTTGAATATACGACGGTGCTCGCTGTTGATATGAAAGTGAAGGCAGGAACTATTACTTCATCTCCCCGTTTCAAGATGGATAGATATGAAGCATGTAAGGCTGCTGTTCCTGAATTGACAGCATAAGCATATTTAGACCCCACTCTTTTACAAAATTCATTTTCAAACTCTTCAGTTCTTGGGCCTTGTCTTAGATGTCCTGATTTCAAGACATCAATGACGGCTCTTATTTCTTCGTTCGTGAGAACTGGCTTGGCTATTTGTACCATTTTACTCGAAGTGGGAGGCCCACCATTTATGGCCAATTTTTTCGTTTAGATTACCTCCTCACTTTCTCAACTACCTCTAGAATCTTTACCGACTCCTCAACGGAATTCGTGGGCTTTACCTCGCCAGATAGACTTTCTATGAAGTATTCAAGCTCTTTTTCAACCAAGTTAACGTATGGATTTCTGAAAACGTTTTTTCCTCTATCGAAGACTCCTCGGGACTCATTGCAATAGACGATGGTAGGGATATTGTCGAGAATGCTTCCAAAGAATGACCCGTTATCCCCGTGAACTTCCACGGTGTTCATGTATGAGGGAGTTATGAGATCGGCCTCGCAGAAGACTTGAACGCCACTTTCAGCTCTCAGCCTAACTAAGACACAATCCTCGGCATCCACTTCAACTTCCCTTCCCTCTATCACTCGCCTCTTCAAAAGGGTCTCGAAGAAGAGACGCTCAACTTCCACGAATTCACCGAAGCAATGGTTGGCTAGATCTAGCATATGGACCAGCATTTCCAGCATTGCCCCCCCTCCCTGCTCCTTTCGGTGTTTCCACGCCCTCCAACCCCCTCTCCCCCCTATCCGGAATATACCGAAATACGGATCACCAATAATGTTGTCTTCCAAAACCTTCTTGAGGCGTTGAAAAGATGGATGAAACCTGTAGAGATAACCAACCATAACCAGATTGCCAGTTTCCTTCTGTTTCTTCTCGATTTGCTTGGCATATTCAAGTTTGTGAGACAGAGGCTTCTCACAGAATACTCCCTTTCCCTTATCCAGCGCTGCTAGGATAACCTTGTGGTGAATTCCTGTTGGAACACAGACATCAACAGCATCTATGTTTTTATCGTCAAGAACCTCCTTGTAATCGTCGTAGTTCTTCGCATTATAGGTGTTGGCTACTTTTTTTGCAAGTTCTCTATCTGTGTCGCATACCGCAGCTATGTTTGCGCTCTCAATGCTTCTGTAAGCGTTAAGATGCCTTGTTCCAATCCTACCGCACCCAATCACAGCTACGTGTATCATACTGCCACCTTTCTAGATTGTATAATGTACTGTCTTTTAAATCAGCCCATCCAATAGATCCTGGAGCAAACTAGGCTAAGGTTGGTTTTTCGACAGTCTGCTTAGAGGATAGAACGGACAGAGGGAGACGCGTGAAGAAAGTAACTAATCATGTCCTTCGTGTAATAGCTCAATTACCATGCTTGCGAGGTTTTCAGCTCCATTTGGGAAGGTTGGAACCGTGCTCTTTTTTGCTTCGTTTATGGCTTCTACAAGGTTCTCTAAGTTTATTTCAGAAACTAGTACTGCGTTTACTTTCTTGGCTAAGTATTTGGCGTCTTCGATTCCAACAGTTCTCGTCCACTCAGGGTTTAGAGCCAACACGACGGGTTTCTGATAGATTGCCGCATCCAAGGCGGTTCCACCAAAATGTGCAACTACAAGCTCGGCGCCTGCTAGAAGTTTGTAAAAATGTTCCGTGAAGGTCATCACCTTCCACTCGGGATGTCGCCTAATGTAGGGCGTGGGGTCAACTCTGCCAGTCTGCAAAACCACATTCTTAAAGTTGCTCTCTGATAAGGCATCAAACAAAAGCTTGTGTCCGTAAGTACCTCCTGAAACCAGAATGTATCCTCCGTTCCATGGCTTAATCTCCGGTCTACAAAGCGTTGGACCGACAACCACACCCTTCAGCAGTCTCTTCTGCTCTTCCCAATGTAAAGCGGTTAAAGCTGAGATAGGCTGCAGTACAAGAGCGGTTTTTGACGGTTTTGTGAAACGAATAAGGCTCTCGATGTTGACCACTGGGGCCCCCCTCATCCAAGCTAGAAGTGCTGGTGGAACACAGAAGTTGCTTCCTGTGCTCACCACAACGTCAAACTCGTGGAAGTCTACTCTGACGGAATCCAAGAATGCTTTAGCGAGACGAACTGCAAAAAAAGGGGCGGAAGTTTTCGGGCCTCGAGGTTTGATTAGAAACTGGACTTCGCCGAATTTTCTCAGTCTTCTCTCGCTCAAAATATCTCCTTTGGGGACGAGAAAGGATATGGATACCTTTCTGTGGAGTGCTTGGGCTAATGCGTACGCGATTCCGGTGTGCCCCCCGCCACCAGCTAGAATCAGTACGCGGCCTTCCACGTCGCTTCTCCCATGAGAACTTCTCATCTAGGGGGGTTATATACCTGTTCTTTCTGCGCTTGCCATGGGGTTTTTAGATTGGGAGAAAAGGCAGTATGATAAAGCAGATTTGGATCAGGATCAAAAGTGTTGTAACCTGTTTTTCGGTTAGGGGTTTCAGGTTCATCACCATGTGAGTCCAGCTATATATCTTTCTTCCGTAGGGGGGATCAAGTCGCCCATCCTCCCTCAATTTTCCTAGACAAGTCGCCTTGAATCTAGACCTCAACTTCAGAAAGAACTCGATGATAAATGGTAACATAACAAGAATTCCACTTTTCTCCATGTTGCCAACAATCACTCCAGCTGCGACCATCGAGCCAAGCAGATAAGTTAGAGAATCTCCAGGCAGAATCTTTGCGGGATACCAGTTGAACTTGATAAAACCAACTAGAGCTGCGACGGTTACTAGAAATATGACCGATCCTACAGTTCGTCCGTGTATTAATCCGAAGGTTCCTAGACCTAAGAGATAAACAATTCCCATTCCTGCTTCCATTCCGTTGAATCCAGCAAGCATATTGACAACATTAGAGGCTCCCACTATCCCAAGGGGTACCAACAAGAGTGGATAGAAAATCCAAAATTCCCTGCGCCCTATGAACGGAATTGACATTTCAGTTACACCAGCACTTATTGCCATCAATGGTATAGCAGCTGGCAGAGTTAGCAAGGGTTTAAGCCACTGCGGGAAGCCGACTCTAATGTCATAACCTTCTTTGGTTTTCACCCTTCTGGACTTGACATTCAAATCGTCCAGTAAACCCACAAACATAACGATAAGCACACAGGATGTGACCGCCAAAAGCTGCTTTAGATCCCCCTCTGAACCAGAGACAAATGTCTGCAGACCTATGTAGCTTAACAACCCAGATAAGACACCGAAGGCAACGCAGATTCCACCAGAACTCGCCAACTTCGGTTTATCCTTCTTATGAAGATCCAAGCCCACTACACCAGCGACATATAGGAATCTTCCAAAATAGGGGGTAATGAAAAAGGTTACAACGAAAGATATTAGGATAGAAATTAATAGAATTGATAAGGTTATCAGCACATCCACCCTTATTCTTTGGATTTAACAGATTTCGATTTACTTCTTTCCTATTATACCTTTTTTGTTAATGGCTTTAAAAAAGTTCATTGGAAACAGCCCCACATTAGCAGGATTGCTGGATGCCTCGATGTCTTTCACACAGAGATCGTTTCTATAGGCGTTGTTTTGCATTCTTTTATTCTAGTTGGACTCCTCTCCCAACACCACGATAAACGAAACCCTCTCTTTCCGCCTTATCAGGATCGATAACTCGTCCCACGTCAACTATAGCAGCCGGCTTTTTCATCAAGAGATTAATCTTTCTCAGATTTAATCGCCTATATCTGTCATGCCCCACAGCGATGACTAAACAATCCGATCTCTCAACGGTTCTTGCTAATGTTTTTCGAGCTGGATATCCCATCTCCACAAGCTCTTTGTGAGAAAATATCGAATCATATACCCACACACGTCCACCACTTCTTTTCAGCATGTCCACGAGGTTCTTCACCAATGATCCCTCACTTTCCCTTGTGTTAGGCCGACGAGAAACGCCGAAGACCGATATATTGGCTCTTCTTAGGGTTTTTCCACATGCCCCCAGCGCATCCTTCACGAGACGAACCACGTGGCTTACCATTCTTTGATTTATTCTTACACCGAGGTTTAATATGTGAAGCTTTGTGTTGAGTGTCTCTGCCTCGTCATTCAGAAGATGTGGTTCCATCATTGCATGTTCACCAATAAGTTGGGGAAATGAAAGATGGGAGTGGGGGTTTGTGTTAATTGCGTTTTGGGCTTCGATGAGGTCTATTCCAGCCTTTTCACAAAAGCTAGCCAACTCGTTTGCCAAGGCGATGTTTACATCCCTATATATCTTCTCCAAGAGCTTGGCGGTTTCTGCTGTCTTTATGTCCCTTACCTTAACTATTTTTCCCTTTGCCACCGTGTCTAAGACGAGGCATGCAGCCTTCAAGCTTCGTTCATCAATGGCGCCAACCACTCTTTCATTAGCGGTCGTGTCGTGTAAGATTCGCCCCAACATTGAACTGTAGGCTAGACCGAAATCTTTACCAGCTTTCAAGCCAGATGCATTTTCAAGCGTTTCTTTGATGAGACTTTCAGTCACTCCTGGCCCCGTTGTACTTGTAGAAATGAATAGAGATCCTGGACGTAGACCGAAGCCTGCTTCATTGCAAGCCTTTTGTATATGTGAGTAGTCGGGCTTTTTCCTTTTGTCTATTGTTGCAGGAACAGAGAGTATTATGATGTCGCTTTCTGAGGCAGCTTTCCTAATGCTTCTTTCCGCTGTGAGGTGGCCATCCGTTATCTGCTTGTTCAGAAGTGCGGTTACTCTTTGTCCAGTGGAGGACACCCTGCCTTTTTCTATCTGGTTTGCGATGTCGTGATCGGCATCTGCATATATGACTTTGAACCCTGCGTTTGCGAAAAGAAAAGCTTGTGTTAAGGCTGTCCGCCCGTGCCCTAGAATACCTACGGTATGTTTTCTACGTTTTTCAGGAGTATCAATGTCTCTTCTCTTGAGTAACAGCGCTTTTGGCATTCCTGTTTACGTCATCCTCATCTTCGCGTTTTGTATCAGATACTTTTGGTGATTTGTATAATAGTCTAAATAATAGTTCCCAAACATAGGAATAATGTTTCAAAATACGTGTCTTCCATTGACTTAGAATTTCTCTGCCAAATTTTATTTAATCGTTTGTAAGTTTGTTAATTAAATGGTGCAGTTTTGCTTTGTACTCGGTGAGGAGTTCGGTTGCCCTTTTTCCCGTCTTTGCTTCTGCATAAAATCGGTATATGGGTTCGGTTCCGCTTGGTCTTACGAGGATTGAACTCTTGTCTGGAAAGCCTATTTTTACACCGTCTGTTGTGTCTATGGTCATGCCTTCAACCTGTTGGATCAATTCTTTTAGCACGGGCTCCTTGAGTTCAGTTGGGCACCCGAGCTTGTCCTTTTTTAGATAGTATCGAGGCAACTCCGCCAACAGTTCTGAGAGTTTCCTTCCCGTTTTCGCCATAATGTCCAGAACCAATGCGGTCGTCATGGTTCCATCTCGGACTGATTGATGGAGTGCGTAAAAGACGCCACCGTTCTCTTCACCACCGAGTTTGGCCTTTACTTTCTCCATGGTGTGAGAAACGATAATGCTGCCTACCTTGGTCCAAACAACCTTTCCCCCGTACTCATCTGCTATTTCCTCGATGAGGCGGGAAGAGCTTATCGGCGTGACTATCTTTTCTCCAGGATTGTCCTGTAAGAAGTCTTTTTCGATAAGGGCGAAGGTTCTGTCCCCCCAGTAGATTTCTCCTCTCTCGTCGACGAAAATCGACCGATCAGCATCTCCGTCGTAGGCTACACCCATGTCTGCATTCACGGCTTTGACCATGGATGCAAGTTCGCCTAGGTCTTCTGGTCTCGGTTCAGGTGGTCGCCTCGAGAAGGTTCCGTCGATGTTCGCGTTTATCGTTGTAACCCTACAGCCGATTTCACGAAGTAGATAGGGAGCGACTAGACCCCCGACACCACTCCCAGCGTCAACCACAACGTGGAAACGCTTTTTCCGAATGGCTTTAACATCTACATGTTTCTTAATAGCTTCTGTATAGACATCCAGAATCCCTGGCAATTGACGTATTTCTCCGATCTCATTCCACCCTGCCTTCCGAATCCTCTCGTCAAAAAAGATGTTCTCAACTTCAACTTCATGTTCCCGGGGCAGCTCAATCCCATTATCTCCAATTACTTTGATTCCGTTGTATTCTGGTGGATTGTGAGAGGCAGTAATCATGACTGCACCGTTCACCTTGTGATGTTTAACTGCGTATTGGATTGCTGGGGTGGGAACCATTCCTACGTCATAAACCGTGCATCGAGTTGATGTTAACCCTGCAATGACAGCTTGAGCGAGCATGGGGCTGCTGGTTCTGCCATCATATCCAACCAATATCTGGCCCTTTTTAAAGAAAGTTCCGACGGCTCCTCCGATTTTCATAGCGAATTCTGGTGCCAGGTCAATATTTGCCAAGCCGCGGATTCCGTTTGTTCCGAACAATCTTTTTCCGTTTCGCGTAGTCCTGCTATTTCCGCTTCCGATAGACCTTAGCGCCATCCCTTTCGGTGACATATTCAAAGCCTGCCTCTATCAGTTCTTGATCTTCCTTTAAATTCTTAGCTAATCTGCACGTGTATTCCTCTGGGTTCTCAAAGTCAATCAGTTCCGTGTAAAGCACTATACAGTTAATGTTTTTATGGCCTAATAGAAACGTTCCTTCAGTTTAGCACTGAATGACATGCCAACCAAGGTTATCAGAAACAGCATAATCATCAATTTCCTCATCAATTCTTTACCTCCGCGCGCGCATACGTCAACGAGGATGGTCAAGACTCTAAAGAGGGCTTGATTGTCGTAATATATGGCATAGGTGACCGAAAGGAAAAAAAGCCCGTGTGAAGAAATTGTATTACAATGAAGCGGATTACTCTACGCCATACGAGAGTCTTTGTCGCGACTTTCATTTTGTCGTTTGTCATGCTCGCAGCTATGCCAGAAGTTATTATCTCCTCTCATCTATGTGTATTGGCTTCTCCTGAGACTGCGATTGCTGTAGAGCCTTCCACCAGTGTTGCGAACCCCGGTGAGTATTTCTCTGTCAACATTACCATCAGCGATGTTGCAGACCTCTATTCATATCAGGTTAGAGTAGGGAGTGACAGGGACATATTGAAGGTAATTCGTGCTACCGAGGGTCCCTTTCTCAAGGAGGGAACCACATCACCCTCAGGAACCTACTTTTTATATCGGATTAGAACAGAGGTGCAAGGAACATACATGGAGGTTGCCTGTGTCACGTTGGGGAGCTATCCTGGTGTGAGCGGCGGCGGAACCCTCTTCACCGTAGACTTCATGGTTCGAGACGGTGGTATCTCCAACTTGAGCCTTTCCGAAACGATACTTCTAGACTCTAATTTAGCACAGATTCCGCACAGCATCTCGAACGGGATTTTCCACACAAGGGTCCCTAGGGCCGAATTTACGTTCACAGAAGCGTACCCAACCACGGAGGAAAACGTGACTTTTGACGCGTCAGACAGTTATGACCCAGATGGAACCATTGTTAGTTACGAATGGGACTTCGGCGACGGAACAATAGGCACAGGTATGGTCACAACTCATTCATACGATGTTGAAGGAAGTTACACGATAACCCTGCAAGTTACAGATGATGATGGCCTCTCCGACGACGCGACGGCTACAATACATCCGCGGGCGCCACTGTTGGTTTACATCCCTGTGCCATACTATCACCAGATTAGCGGCTACCATTGTGGACCCGCCGCTCTTGAGATGGTCTTTGACTTCTATGGTCCGGATATTCCTCAGAGCGAGATTGCTGACGCTGCAAGAACGGCACCGGATGGAACATATACCTGCGATATGGTGAGAGCAGCTCATTTCAGCAACCTCAGCACGTTCCCAATTGGAGGGTCTCCTGAACACGTTACAGGATATACAGCGCGCAAATTGGGGTACGCAGCCTTTGAGTACTGGGGCGTGACCATAGATCAGCTAAAATCTCTCCTGACAGCGGGTTATCCGATTATAGTTTTGACCACTTGGCACTATCGAGTTGCTGTAGGATACAGTAGCACTCGTATCATGTTTCAAGATTCCTATTATGGTGAGAATATCACTTTGACCTATGAAGCGCTTGACTCCACCTGGGACTACTCTGGCCATTGGGCGCTCTTCGTCAGTCCTTGGGAGATTGAGGTTTCTGTTCCTCACAACGTCTCGGTGGGGAGCGTCTTCAATGTTACGGCAACTATCACGTATCCTTCACCTCTTCCTCCTGACGGAGACCAGTATCCTGCTTCCCTGGCAAACGCCACGGTAACTCTGCCAGCGGGGCTAAGTCTGGATCTAGGTGAGACGGTTACCAAACCTATGGACGCGGGTGATTTGACTGTGGGAACGTCGGCTAATGTGACTTGGAGTGTTCGGGCAGATAGTGTTGGAGAGTACACGGTGTCTGTGGAGGCTGAGGGGCTAGTAGAAGGATTTGTGCCTCCTATTCCCTCTTATCCGGAATTTTACAGTTACAAGGACAGAATTGGAGGAAAGAAGCAGTGTGTTGTGGAGGTTCTTGCTCAAGAGCCAAGTCCAGAAGAGAATTTAGAGGAGATTGTTGAAACTGTCAACAGTTGGGGATTGCCTAGAGGGATAGAGAATAGTTTTACATCTAAATTGGAGGTTGCTCTACATCTTCTGAAAAAAGGCAACGTGAAGGGGGCGATTCATGTGATAATGGCTTTCATCAAACAGGTTGAAGCGTTGCGTGGAAAGAAACTAACAGATGGGCAGGCAGACTATTTAGTGCTAGAAGCACAAAGAACTATCGATCTGATCCAGGATTAACACGCACACGATCTATCGATCCGTGGCACAAACGGAAGAACATACAAGAGTGTTAATAGGAAGGTGAGACTAAATGCTAAAAATTTTTCTTTTTCTCTTTCTCCTATTTCTCAGTAACTTTAAGTTATCTTTGTTGTTGTCTTAGGAAATTCATGTTGTATAAAATTATAGAAGAAAGTTCTATTTGCTCTCAGAGTTTGTTGCTACTTTTGGTGCATATGTGAACGTGTAGATGCTCTTAATGAGGTTGAGTGTAAAATTTGCACATGCCTTCGTCTTCAAAAAGGTAGCGTCTCTGCTACTGAAACGCAAAATCTAACACAAAAAAGGGGAGTTTGCGGGAGATATCACCACATTAAAGGGATTCCCTTTGTTCCGAAGAGTCTTCTTGACTGCGACAAGTCTGTTTCTTCCGAGAGTAATAGTTGTTATTATGTCATGGTTCTGTATTAACGGTACCTACAGCTGATTACGAATCGCCGATCCTCTTTAGCAGTCTCTTGATCGGCGTGTAAACATGCTTTAAGGGCCAGTCAACCTTCAAGTTTGCGTATTTTAGTCTAGCCAGCGTTGTGTTATATGGGTCCATGACCTCTTCTTCGAGGCTCAGCAATAGGCGTGGATCGATGTCTGCTAGTTTCTGCATTAGGCTATCTCGTTCTTCCGGCGTCATTATTCGTGGGTCTGCGCTCATGGCTGCGACATGAAAGCTCACATCGTAGTCTAGCAGGTTTCTGATGGCTTGGAAGGGAATCTCGAAAGCCTCAAGTTTCGCGCCTGTCTTCTTTGCGAATGCTTCTGGAGTCCCAGCCTTCAGGGAGACTCGGACATGTGGCTTAGTGAACCTTGAGATTCTTCTCACATAGTCTTTGTCAACGCCGAAGAGGATTCCATTCGTTTCTAAGATGAACAAGGGAAACTCGGAGACCTCCACATGTTCGAGCAAACTGAGAAGATGGTCTTTGCCGAGTGTGGGTTCGGCTCCTGATATGCGTAGTTTTTCGACCTTGTACTTGTGAGCTGCTTCTCTCAGCCGATTGAAAGCTTCTTCTGGTGAGTAGAACTCGCCGAATTTCTCGGGGAAGTCGCGTCCCCAATCGACCCAGCAGAAGACGCATCTGAGACAGCATCCGATGCAGTATCCTGTTGCTATTCCGCCGTAGACGCCTGTTGCATAGAAATCCTCGTATTTCCGCTCTAGCCCCACGGGTCCAGTTCTGGTGACGATTTTCTCAGTTTCTCTAGCTAATTGCACGGGGTCAAAGGGCTCGAACCAACGAGTAACGAAACGTGGATATCCTCTAGGGGTTTTCAAACTAGACACTGAGAGAAATAGAGTTGAGGGGTATTTTATGGTTTTGAAGAAACAAGAATCGGCGTTAACCAGGCGAGCTATGTTGAATCCCACTGGGGGAGGGAGTCTGTGTCTGCGAGTCAGCAGGAGTCTGTTTTCAGCTCTAAGTAATGGTTAAGATCGGAGTGTTGCATAATCTCGGAATTATTGGCTCGAAACACGAGGTTGCTTGACATATGATTCTTAAAGACGAGTATTAGCACGGTTGATCATCTGTCAAAATACATTAAACTCGACTACTGATTTTAGAGGAGTAACCATTAAATCTGCTCTTGCCTTGACAATGAACTGGAGGAAAGCGTATGGTGAAGGCGTTCGTGTTGATAAGAGTTGGAACTGGGGAGCAGCTAGACTTCGCTAAGTCGGCCAAAGAGGAAATGGCGAAGATAGAGGGCGTCATGGAGGTTTATGGCGTCTTTGGGCGGTACGACCTTGTAGCACTTGTGGAGGCGCCAACCCTGGAAGAGCTCGCCCGCATAATCAGTGACAAGATGAGAGGCGTCCCAGGCGTGTTATCAACAGAATCGCTAATAATAGGCTTCTAAACACCAGACCGAATCTCATGAAACACTTGCGAGCAACACAAGGATGAAAAAGCAGTCTTCAAGCCCATAGACTCTGCAAGCCTAATGGACTCCTCAGATGGAAACGCAATCGCATTAACCCCAGCTCTCACCGCCAACATATCGGTCTCAATTCTGTGCTCACCCTTCGGCCTCATGCAACCGAGAGCTAGGGGCGTCTTAGGAAGCATAAATCTGGCTGTTATCAACACCTTCCCAATTTCTCTTGGCGCTGGCGGAGGTACGTTTCCCATAGGAGTGTTGTGTACTGGCGTAAACGCGATTGTAATGACTGCAGATGGAGAATGTTTCGAAATCATTTTTAGCGCTTGCAGTTCGCCCTCAAGTCTGCCATAATGAAGTCCCACGAGCACGTGGGGTATTGTTGGAATGCCTGATTCACTCAGCGCTCTCAGAGACTTGTCATAGTCTTCGACTCTAGCGTCCAGTTGATAAATCTCACCTATCGTTTCATCCGAGCCAATTATATCGATTAGGGCAGCGTCGATGCCAGCCTTCTTCAACGCGTTTGCAGTGGAGGATGTGATGATGCCTGTGTGTACAAGGACCGTCAGTCCAAGGTCGCGCTTAATCTTGGCAATGGCGTCTATGAACCTGTCGAGCGGTACAGAGCCGTCTGACAAGCATCCACCACTTATTAGACAGCCAACACACCCCTTCGCTCTCAAGTCAGTACAGACCTGAACCAATTCTTTTGGAGTGGGCGCGGGTAACATAGTTTTCAGAAGCTTTGCGCGGCAATGTTTACATTTCAAAGCGCAGGAAGAGCCAGTTACTGATATGGTTGGGAAGGTTGTTGGCAAGGAGTGGAAGTATCTGGTCTCGTAGTAGGTGAAGCTTGGAGCGTAGAATATTATCCGTTTGCCGAAGTTCTTCCAGCTGATGTTTCGAGCGTTGGTCAGTGCTTCTTCGAGTTCTCTGCCCTCTGTGTGCAGCAAGCTTTCGTAGTCATATTTCCAGCTCGTCAAAGGCTTCTGCTCCAGCTTCTACTTAAGCGTCAGATGAGGGACGGATAACTATTAAGTTTCTGCAATTTAGTTTATAGGTTTGGAACTCGTGGAGGCTGGATAATGCGTGCGGAAAGCTTGCCTGAGAAGATTCGTGCTTCATTTGGGTCTGCTGTGGTGCTAGGGCTGACGAAGGGTACGCTAGACGCCAAGCCCACAACCGTCTATCTACTCACATTCCAGTCAGCCAAGTGCTCGGCAAACTGCGGCTTCTGCCCTCAGGCGAGAAAAAGCACGGGGAGGGCAGACATGCTTTCTAGGGTGACTTGGCCTCCATTTCCCACTGAACGTGTGATTTCAGGGATTAAACACGCTGTAAAAGACGATGCCATAAGACGGGTTTGCATTCAAGCATTAAATTACCCCACAGTCTCAAGAGAGATTCTGAATGTCGCAGAAGAAATTCTCTCACGTGTGACTGTGCCAATCTCAGTCTCCTGCCAGCCTATAAATAGAGAAGAAATGAAGAAGCTGGCTAAGGCTGGGGTTGAACGAATGTGCATTCCACTTGACGCTGCCACCAAAGAGTTGTTTGACAGAGTTAAGGGGCGACTCGTTGATGGACCGTACGTGTGGGAGAAACAGCTTATGGCGTTGAGAGACGCGGTGCGTATCTTTGGCAAGGATTTTGTCGGCACCCATCTCATGGTGGGACTCGGAGAGACGGAGGAAGAGCTCGTTAGGACAATTCAGTGGTGTGTCGATCTGGGGGTATATCCTGGCTTATTCTCGTTCACCCCAATCTTCGGAACCGCCTTACAGAATCGTTCTCAGCCATCAATCAGCCATTACAGAAGAATTCAGATAGCTCACTATCTCATAACTAATGGAAGGGTCCGATGCGAAGAGATGCAATTCAACGAAGTGGGGGCGCTCAACAACTTCGGCATTCCTAGAGAGCAGCTGTGGCAAGTGATTAGAACGGGCAAACCATTCTTAACATCTGGCTGCCCAGACTGCAACAGACCCTACTACAACGAACGCCCCAAAGGACCAATTTATAACTATCCTCGACAGCCTCTAGCAGAAGAAATCGTTGAAATAGAGAGCCAGATCCAAATCTAGACTGCGGTAGCTGAATTTGGATGTGCGCGTGCCTACAACCTTTCAAACCTTCACAAAACTAGTATTCTCAGCATATCATTTTACCGAGCGAATGAATCGTTGATATACGTAAACGAAGTAGATGAATGCGAAAAGGGTGAGAAAAAGCTCAAGTGACAGTACAAGCTGGTTTTTTTCCACTGCTACGAAGTAGCCCTGCTGAATTATGTCGCTGAAGACCAGCATCTGAAGAACCACTGACCCACAGAGACATCCCAGCCCTAGACTATGGAACAGTATCCGCCAGCTTAACCCTGTCTTCTTCAATCTTCTTCGATAATCGCTAGGGGCTAAACGATTAATTATATATTATGAATTCCTTTTACAGAACCTGCTTAATAATTGGAAATACTATTTGATTATTTATCGACGCTAATCTTAGCTCTAAAGTTCTAATTCGGAAACGATTATGTACAGAAATTCACTCATTTAAGTAAAGAAATTTCTGCGGTTAGAGAAGAGATGGATATCTGGTATCTAATAGATGCCCAAACCGAGAGCGATGCGGTGAAACTTAGATTCCATGATGAATCGACGAAAGAGCTTAGGGAAGTCAAAGATAGTGAATATAGACCCTACTTCTTAGTTCCTTATCCCCTCAGTGAAAAGGACGAATACGCAGTTAACAGAATCTTCGGCCAAGTTTCAAAGATCAAAAAGCGCGATCTGTTCACCAACGAAATAAGAACCGTGTCCAAGATCGAGATCAAGGACCCAAACAATATCCAAAGGTTCAGCAACATGTTTGAGCATGCTTGGGAGAGTGAGATAGAGTTCGGGCGCGGATATGTCTATGATCATGCCATGGTTTTCGGCTCACAACACCAGCCGAAAGAGAAGCGTTTCGTGGCTGTTTCTGGCGTCGCAAGAGAGAAGCGAACTGAGTTCCAAAGTAGATTTGCCGAGGTAAAGAAGAACGATCCGCTGAAATACAGCCTCCTACAAGAATTTTTTGACCTGTGTTATCAGCCAGTGCCAGAGATCGAACCCGAAAAGCTTGGCATCGACACGCCAATTGAAACAGAAAGATATTATCTAACTTTTATGATCGCGAGGATAGCCAATCTGCCTCTTCCTGAGGCGTATTCCAATAGGCGTGTGAGTGAATGGATAAAATCCATGATCTACACGTATCTGCGAAGAAGGAACATTCTGATTCCCACTTCAGAAGAGCTGAGAAGAGGAAGTAAGCTAAAGAGATCGGTTCCGGGAGCCCTGACAATCACTCCGAAGAGTGGAGCATACTTCAACACTGTCGTTACCGACTTTGAGAGCCTTTATCCAAGTTGCATCGACAGCTACAATCTTTCCTATGAAACGGTTGACTGCGGACATGAAGAGTGCAAGAAAAATACGGTTCCAGAAGTAGATCATCACGTCTGCACAAAGAGAAGGGGCTTCTACTCGGTATTGGTCGGAGCACTGAAGGACCTAAGGATTCACTGGTTCAAACCTCTACTTAAAGACCCCTCTACCTCAGAGGAGGAGAGGCTTCTAGCTAAAATCCTAGCCAAGCTCCTAAAGCTGATGACAGTGTCGAGCTATGGCGTCACGGTCAGAATCCACGGACTCGCATCTACACCACTAGCTGAATCGATAACCAGTTACGGTCGCTGCGCACTTCAAACAACTTGGAACTTGGCTGAGGAGAATGGGCTGTGCCCAATCTACGGCGATACCGACTCAATCTTCTTGGACAATGCTCCAAAAGAGAAAGTGGAATGGTTAATTAGAACCGTAAAGGAGAAGCTGCGGCTGGATCTGGCTGTCGAAAAAAGGTATTCCCTTTGCGTACTATCCGAGGCAAAAAAGGCCTACTTCGGCATTCTAGAATGTGGCACACCCGACATCAAAGGGCTGACAGTGATCAAGTCAAACTCGCCAAGGTTTTTCCTGAAAACTTTTAAGGACTGTGTCAAGGAGCTAAGCTCCGTGAAAAACAGATCAGAATACGAATCAGCGAAGAAAAAAATAGTCGCTGTTGTTCAGAAGTCCGTAGACGATTTGCAACAGAGGAAAGTTCCGCTTGAAGATTTGAAGTATTCAGTGAAGTTGTGGTTTGATCCGAGGGAGAAGGTCATGGAGGAGGCTTTACATCAGCCCTATCAATGTGCAGTTCAACTGATCGACTCTGGGGAAGAGGTGAGTAAGGGGGATACCGTTTCCTTCATAAAGGTCAAGCCATTTATCTATAAGGGCAAGCGTTTCACAGTGAAGCCTGCGGAGCACGTGAAGAGTCTTTCGGAGATAAATGTTGAAGACTATGTCAGAAATTTGAGAACGGCGTTAGGTCAGACATTTGGTCCCATGAACATAAGATTCGAAGCAAAAAAGGATATGGAACTATCTGATTGGTTTGGTGATAAGTAAGAGTTTTATTATGATCGCGTGAAGCAATTAAGCAACCTTATAAGCGGTTTGAAGTTCCTATCAGTGGCAGTGTCCGCTGAAGTGAGTTCATAATGATATGGACGTATATGCTTACGGAATCGAATGAGTTGCAGGCAAGAGATGCTCATTCCCTAAGCGAATTGCAAAGCTTCAGTGAAAAGGCTGGTTGGCTTTGGATAGACTGTATGGAGCCAGATGACAAAGAACTAGAGGTAATCGCAGAACTGGTGGAGGATACTGAAATCATAAAGGCGATTAAGAAGGGCCAAATTTTCTCACGTTACAAGAAGATTAATGATTATGTTCTGATTTCCATTCCTCTGGTTGTTTTTAAGGAAAAACTTGAAACACACCCTATTTACGTAGTTTCAAAGGAGAAAATCCTTGTAACTGTGAGAAGCAAGCGTTCGTCTAAGTCCGTCGATAACACTCTGAAAACGTTTCAGGATTGTATTTTGAGGGTTTGTGAACGGGGCGTTGCTTCGTCTTTTGTTGCCAACAGACTGCTTCATGAGGTAAGCAGTGAAAATCTAGAGGTAGTAATGGCAATAAGAGCGCGTACCGATGAAATCGAGGAGAAAGCCCTTGCAAACCCAGGGGATAAACGAATTAACAAGACGGTCTTCGCCCTCAAACGGGAGATTTCTACTCTTGAAAGAATCTTATGGACTCAGAGAGAGTTGATGCTTAGTATAGAAGAAGGTGTAGTACCACTTGTGCGGTCGTCTGAAATGGATGCGCAAACTCTGAGCCATGCAGTTAGTAATATTTCACGCGAGCTTTCTCTCATAAGCTCCAATGAGAACGCTTTAGACAGTATTCTTAGACTGCAAGATTTAGGTATGATACATAGAGTTGAAAGAACATTGATTTACCTTACGTTGATAACTCTAATTGTAAACGTCATCATGATACTCTTTGAGCTTGGCATACTCGGAATCTTGAAGGGCTGAATTGGGACGGCTTCATAGGCATCCGAACTTCGCCGCTAAAGACTCCACCCTCACTGTATTTCTTGCGGTGCCATATCCCACCAGAATTCGCCATCAACCATACAGAGAGCAAGGAGGCTAGTTACAGAAATAGAGGCGCGAACACGGTCGCAGCGAGCGCCATAACCGTTATCATCGTATTCAATGAAGGCCCAGCCGTGTCTTTAAAGGGATCTCCTACCGTATCGCCAATCACTGCTGCCTTGTGAGCCTCAGAACCTTTACCTCCAAATTTTCCTTCCTCGATGTATTTCTTAGCATTGTCCCATGTCCCACCAGCATTAGCCATCAATAACGCGAAAATTATGCCTGTAAATATGCTTCCACCGAGGAACCCAGCAAGCGCTTCTTTGCCCAAAACAAAACCTACCGCCAACGGAACCGCAATAGCCAAGATGCCTGATGGGATAAGCTCCCTTAGGGCTCCTTTTGTTGCGATGTCTACACACTTGGCGTAGTCGGGTTTTGATCTGCCTTCCATTAAGCCTGGAATTTCCTTAAATTGCCTTCTGACTTCCTCAACCATTCTGTGACCATTTTTTCCCACAGCTAGGATTAATAGTGCAGAAAACACGGGCGGCATCATCGCGCCGATAAACACGCCACTCAAAACTCTCGTGTCCATGAAGTTGAGGTTTATCAAAATATTCTCTATGACTATGAGGTTGAGGTTTCTTAGAACTTCCACATCCGAGGGGTTTACCTTTTGGAGAATCCCAACCTCTGCTGAGTAAGCAAAGAATAACGCAATGACTTGCAAAGCGGCGGCACCAATGGCGAAACCCTTCGATATGGCTTTTGTGGTATTGCCCGCGGCATCTAATCTGTCTACTGCCTCAATTACTTCTTCACCTAAGCCAGACTGCTCTGCAATTCCCTTCGCGTTATCTGCTATTGGACCGTAAGCGTCTGCAGCAATCACTGTTCCCAATGTGGCTAACATGCCCACTGCAGCCGTAGCAATTCCGTAGAATGGATTTAGGTCATACATTAAGGATATGTTCCATGAAGCCAAGATCGCTATGACGATTCCGATAATGGGCGGAATTATGCTCAATAGACCATAGGAAAAGCCAGACAAAATGTTTATTGCTGCGCCAGTCCTTGCAGATTCAGCTGTCTTTTTAACAGGGGTTCTATCTATTGATGTGAAAAAGTCAGTTGTTATCCCTATAACTACACCAGCGATTAATCCAGCTGTTGTTACAAAAAATATGCCGAGTCCACGTTCGCCCATGTTTAAGGAATTGGTCGTTACAAACATTAGGATTGCAAAAATTATACATGTTGCGAAAGTGGCTCTGTTAAGTGCAGCGCCTGGATTTCCTTTGATTCCCGCTCGTACAAAAAATATTCCGAGAATGGACGCAAATATCCCTAACGCTTTAATCAATAAGGGTAGAATGATGTATATCGGTTCATGGTATATTGCTGCACCGAGTAGCATGGTTGCTATCATGCCAGCAATGTAAGAGTCAGTCAAGTCAGCACCCATCCCAGCCACATCGCCCACGTTGTCGCCCACGTTATCTGCTATGACAGCAGGGTTCCTCGGATCATCCTCAGGAATGCCCAGTTCAACCTTACCTACAAGGTCGGCGCCTATGTCAGCCGTTTTTGTGAAAATGCCCCCGCCAGCTTTTGCGAAAAGTGCAAGCGCGCTTGCGCCAAAACTGAAACCTAAAACTGTGTTTAGCGCCATTTCCGGGTCCGGATAAATATGGCTATAAATGTAGTAGAGTATGCTTGTTCCCAACACCGCCATCCCAACGATGGACAATCCCATGACCGCTCCACCAAAATACGCCACTGGAAGAGCTTTATCTAACCCTTTTCCAGCACTGTTTGCAGTCCTCGCATTCGCCCTGACAGCGGCATTCATGCCAAAATATGCTGCTGCAGTGGTGCAAAGTGATCCAAGAACGTACGCTATTGCCAGATGATAACTGGCAAAGGCGACCCCAAGTATTATCGCCATAACAACAACGAACAAGGCCAAAGCCATGTTTTGCCTCTTTAAATAAGCGTTGGCTCCTATCCTTATGGCATCGGCGATCTCCCGCATCTTTGGAGAACCAGCGTCATGCCTGTTAACGTAACGATAAAGGTAAAGCGCGAAGGCAATGGAGGCTGAACTAGCAATCGGTGCAATCATCAGCCAATTCACTTTAATCACCCCTGAGCTCTTAGCTGTCCCTAACATATAAACATCTTTTAAAAAACTTTACGAACCCCAATGAAACCGCTCAGGAGAGGTTCGGCGTCGCACAACTTTCGCCCGTGGAGAGTTAGGTCTCCTTACTTCTTTTTAGGTTCCAATCGTCAGTCGCGTACTTCTTTCCACACAGCTTTTCGGCAAGACCTATTTCATAATCTGCAAGCTCTTCTTCAATGAATCTTGTTTTCAACGCCTTTTGGAAACCCTTGGCTAATGTTTCGAATGCTTCTTTGTTGGATACTTTTAACTCGAGTTCCTGCTCAATTGATGTTAGCCTCTTACGTGCAACTCTCAACACGTCCTCCAGAGACTTTGCCCAAGGAACCCTGAGGAATGTAAACATCTTCTCTAGGTCTGTCTGCACCAAGAACGTTCCATGCTGTAGTAACACACCTTTTCTACGGACCTGTGCGCTTCCAGAGAATTTCCTTTTGTCTATTGTTACGTTGGGGCACTGCTTTGGGTTTCCAGCGTTAAAATCTGCATCCACTCCTAACATTTTGGCAGCCTCGATAAGTCCTGTGCAGATAATGTTGTAGGCGGAGACCACGTCCTTTAATCCTACATCCCTTTCCCCTACTATCACACTGTATGTTATCTCTCCCTCGCAGTCATGATAGACAGCACCGCCGCCTGTGATTCTCCTTACGATGTCTACTCCACATCTTCTACAGTTTTCAACATGAACCTCTTCCGAAACTTTTTGAAAGAGTCCGATAGAAACGGCTGATGGTTTCCATCTGTAGAAGCGCAGAGTGTTCGGCACCATTCGAGCTATTCTAGCCTTTAAAACAGCTTCATCGATAGCCATGTTCATGAAGGCGTTTCTGGTTTCTAGTTTGAGTAGCCTCCAGTCGTTCATTTTCCTCAACCCAGAATGCTGCCCTGATGAATTGATTTAGATTGCCAGAGTGTTAAGCTGCAATCTTAAAATATGAAAGTTACTCAAGCTAGCACTCAAAGGACTGAGAGTAATAAGGTAAGCCCGAAACAAAGCGAGACTGTCCCAAACAGCACCATAGCAGCTCCAAACAGTATCATAGCAACTCTGTACCATCTGGCACTTGCAATCTTTGTTCCCATATGTGCAAAATGAGCTACTGCTGTGAGCCAAGCGTAGTCCATCCAAACGTGACTTACATACATCAGAAGAACGCCCATTAATGAGGCGAGAGCCAGCGCATCCACGACGAGCCTACTCCCCACTCCAAGCCACCAAACAATGAAGTATGGATTCAACCCGGTGAAAGCCAAACCCAAAAGCAGGGGGTTTCGAGAGGTTATCCAGCCGTATTCTGGAGTGTCCGATTTGGCTCTGAGGAAGTAACGGATTTGCATGGCGCCAAAAATGAGGAGAACCACGTCTCTCGCGATTCCTGTTGATGCCATCACAACTGGCCCGCCCGCAACCGCGCTTAGAATCTCGCCGAAGACTAGGGCTAACAGAAGAACAAGCGGAAACTCAACCAGAGTGTGCCCAATCGAAAAGGCCAGACCACCCTTGGCTCCTGATTTGGTCCCATGCGAGACTGCGGCAAAAAACAGGGGGCCTGGCGCAAGGGCTCCTGAGGCGGTGACGAATACGACGGTTACGATGAAGTTAAGTAGCTCTACAAAAGACAAGGTTATGCACTATTGTTTCTTTCGTGAGAGCATCCTTTCAAGTGTTGGTCTCAGTTTCTCGTTTTCAGCTTTGATCCTCTCCTCTCCAAGGGTTTCCATCTGTTCGGTCATCTCCTTGACAACCTCTGCGAACTTCACACCCTCGGCTGCGGATATGTACTCAACCTTAAACCTCTCTGGGCTCAGCCCCAGCTTCTCGAATATTCCTGCTAAAGCCTCCATTCTGACCTTCATCTTCGCATTACCAGAAATGTAGTGGCAGTCATAGGGCAGGTGGCAAGCGCCGACCAAGACCATGCCAGCGCCCAATCTGAAAGCCTCCATAACGAAGTCTTTGTCCACACGCCCAGAACACATCACTCTTATGGCTCTTATAGTGGGCGGATACTCGAAACGACTCGTTCCAGCGAGATCGGCACCCGCGTAACTACACCAATTGCATAGAAAAGCGAGTATCTTACCTTCAGGATTCTCCTTCAAAGCGGCTCGAATCTGCGCCATAATCTGTGCATCGGTGAAATGCATCTGAGTGATGGCGTCGGCAGGACATTCGGCGACGCAGGTTCCGCATCCATGGCACATGGCTGTAGTCACGTTTGCAGGCTCTCCCTCTGGAGCTTTGATAGCCCCGTAAGGGCATTTCGTAGCGCAGATGCCACATTTCACCTTCGTGTTTCTGCACTTGTCCGCATCGACTATGGCAATGATGGGTTCAATTTCCCAGGTCGGCTGGGAGAGAATGGTAGCGGCTCTTGATGCTGCTCCGCTTCCCTGAGAGACGCTGTATGGTATGTCTTTTGGTCCCTGACAGGCGCCGGCGAGAAAGATTCCGTCTGTGGGGGTGTCGATGGGCTTGAGTTTTGGGTGGCTTTCCATGAAGAATCCGTCGGCTCCGCGTGTGATGTTGAGGATTCTTGATGTCTCGTCGGTTCCTTCGTTAGGAATGGCTGCGGTGGACAGCACTACTAAGTCAGCCTCGAGCTCTATAGGTTCACCAAGCGTCATGTCCTCGGCGCGTATGATGAGGTTCTTTGTCTCAGGGTCTTCTATTATCTTGGAGACTCTTCCACGAAGGAAAGTTACTCCTAGGTTGCGGGCTCTCTGATAGAATTCCTCGTAGCCCTTGAAGTTTGTACGCATGTCCATGTAGAGAATGTAAATTTCTACCTCATCCCCATACTTCTCCTTGAGCTGGACCGAGTGTTTTACCGAATACATGCAACAGAATCCTGAGCAGTACTCATACTTGTTCACGTCTCTTGACCCTACACACTGGATTATGGCTACCCTGTGTGGCTTCTTTCCATCAGATGCACGAATAACCTTCCCTCCCGTTGGGCCAGCTGCAAGAATAAGCCTTTCAAGTTCCAGGGCCGTGATGACGTTGTCATACTCCCCGTATCCATACAGGCTGTCATTGTAGGGTGTGTATATGTCGTATCCAGTTGAGACTATGATCGCTCCAACCTCGAGTTCTATCTCTTCAGGCTTCTGCTCGAAGTTGATGGCTTGGCGGGCACCACAGGCGTCCACACACTTGTAGCATTCAATACAATAATCCTTCAGAATCGTGTAGACAAGCGGGACAGCCTGATCGAACGGAATAGAGATCGCCTTCCTAACACCCATGTTCATGTCCCACTCGTTAGGAATCTCTATGGGACAGACATCTCGACATTCGCCGCAGCCAGTACAGTTCTCCGCGATCACATACCTTGGATTCTTCCGAATCTTAACCTTGAAGTTGCCCACGAAGCCTTCCACGCTGAGGAGGTCTGCATATGAGATTATCTCGATGTTGGGATGGCGGGAAACATCGACCATCTTTGGTCCTTCAATGCATATGCTGCAGTCTAGGGTTGGGAAGGTCTTGTCCAGTTGTGCCATGTGTCCTCCGATGCTCTCGCCTCTCTCGACGAGATAAACCTTGAACCCCATGGCTGCGAGGTCTAGGGCTGCGCTTATACCTGCGATTCCGCCTCCTAGAATTAGTGCCTTGTTTGTCACTGGGACTTTCATCGTCTCGAGTTCTCTGAGTAGTCTTGCCTTTGCTACAGCCATCTTCACGATCTCCTTCGCCTTCTCGGTGGCTTCCTTCGGAGTGCTTGGGTGACACCACGAGGAGAACTCCCTTATGTTTGCCATCTCGAAGAGATAGGGATTCAACCCCGCTTCGGCTACACATCTTCGGAAGGTCGGCTCATGCAGGCGAGGGGAGCAGGCAGCAACAACAACCCTGTTCAGCTTGTGCTCCTCTACCGCCTTTCTTATCTCATCCTGTCCCGGATCGGCGCATGTATAACGGTTACGCTTTACAAAGACCACGTTGGGTAGAGTGCGAGCGTACTCCGTGAGCTCTTCTACATCAATTACGCCAGCGATGTTGAGACCGCAATGGCAGACGAAGACTCCGACTCGCGGTTCTTCCGACATTTTAGGCCCTCCACGCAAGTCTCTTCTCCACAGTCTCCTGGGCCTTGGTGAGACTCTTGGCTTGGAGTTCTTTCATCATCTCTTTAGTGGATGTCAGCTTTTCGAGAGCCTTGTTCCAAGCTCCAGAACGGACTGGTGTGTGGCGTATGTAGGTTCTTTGAAGTTCCAGAGCGTCTTCCTCGGGGCAAATTATCCTGCAGACACCACAGTAGACGCAGTATAACTCGTTAACGTGCACTTTGCCGTCCCCTGAGAGATACAAGGCTCCAGTTATCGGACATGTGTCGAGGCAGTCTCGGCAGCCTTCTGGGCATTTTTGATGGTTTATCTTGATGAAGCCATGAAACATCTTCCGTACACGGATGGCGTCGTTAGGACATTTCACTTCGCAGAGGCGACAGCATGGACAGAGGTCTTTCTCGATGTCTACTACAACTCTGAGATTCTCTTTATCTGGCCATGATTCGAGGTCTCTCACTTTTTCCCCGTCTGGAGTCTGCACGCTAACTTTAATCAGGTCTAATGGACATGCCTCTTCGCAGTCGACACAATTTAAATCGCATTTTGTTGTGTCAACTTCTATCTCACGGATAAGTTTAGGAAAACTTTCTGTTTTGACTACGGATATTAGATGTGCGCCGTCGACCTTGACCTCAATTGCTCCGAATGGACAGATGGGGTCACACATTCCACAGTAATGGCACTTCTGTTCGTCTATGTCTATGGTGGGAGGCTCAACTTTATCCCCCTCAGCCTTGGGAAACTTCTTGATTTCAATTGCCTCTCTTGGACAGATCTCCTTGCAGATTCCACAGCCCGTACAGAGCGCTTTATCCAGAGTCAGAGAGTAGCGTTTCGAGTGTAGAACCCTCTCTATGGTTAGGTCCTTGTTCATCTCCGATTTCAGCAGTTTCATAGGCATTACAGTTCCCTCATTTTCTAGGATTATGGGATAGTGGCTATGTTGAAAACTAAATAGGCTACGCAGACTCTTATTTATGTTATCTATACCACTCTTCGGACACAACGAGCTTTGTATGCGTGCACATGAGCCTAACATAAGCTGTATGAGGACGGCTCATGGGCTGGCGGATCGAGAAGGAAGAACCACTCTCACACCCTGAATAGACTTGGAATTCTCCCCTACTCATGTGTTGAAGAGGCCTGCGAGTTTCTCCACCCGCCCTCTAACCTTGTCTGCAAACCAGGGAAGTGCCTCGAAAACGACGTTCACCCTCTCACCCTCATAGCTCACACGAAGCACATCAGCACGTTCAAAGAGCCAAGACAGAAAGGACATCGACTCGTCTGTCATCGGAAGAGAGAAAGATGCCTGAATATACTTCTCAAGATGATTGGCTATCACTTCCTTAAGCAGGTGAATGTTTGTCTGATAAAGAGCGGAGATGGGCACAGCGTCAGCTGTCATACCCTCCAGAACATCACCCTTAAACTGTATCTCACCCTCTGACAGAAGATCGATCTTGTTAAGTGCTACTACAATAGGAATACCCGTAGCACCTATCGTCCTAATAGTGTCAAGACAGCAAGACAGCTTCTTCTCAATCTCCCCACGTGACTCACTCACATCAACAACCAGCAAAATCATATCAGAAAAAATCGTCTCCTCAAGCGTCGAGTAGAAAGCCTCTATGAGCGTCAGGGGCAAGCGGTCAATGAACCCAACAGTGTCCGTTATGAGAGCGTTCCTTCCAAAGAGGTCAACCATACGCGTTGTCGTGGAAAGCGTGGTAAATAGACTCGAATCCACAGGAGCGCTCTCTGCGGTCAGAGCATTGAAGAGCGAACTCTTGCCCGCGTTGGTGTAGCCAGCCAGAGAAATGGATGGAAAACCCAACTCAACTCTGCGGGCGCGGTGCAATCGTCTCTTCCCTCTCTTCTTCTTCAATCTCTCCTGAATTTTGTGGACTCGTTGCCTAACGTTCTCATAGTAGAGATCGACCTCATACTTTCCCAACCCCATAAAACCAGGCTGTTCACTCAGCCTCGCCAACTTCACCCTCTCTTTCGCACGGGGAAGCTCATACTGCAACTGCGCCAGCTGAATCTGAAGCTTGGCTTCCGTCGTTGATGCTCTCCTGGCGAAGATCTGGAGGATGAGCTGAAAACGATCTATAGCCTCTACACCAGTCACTTTGGCAAGATTATAAGCCTGAACAGGCTTCAGCTCATTGTCAAATATTGCTATCTCCACACTATTCCCGGCAACCAACTCTGCTAACTCGTTCGCCTTGCCGCTCCCAATCTGATATCGTGGGTCTGGTTCTCTGATTTGTTCAAGAGAATCCACAACCGTATAACCTGCAGATTCAGCCAGACTCTTAAGTTCGTCAAGGCTAGATGGTTGGGACTGAAGCCTGCGCTGCACTATGACCGTTCTCGTTTCTCAGCTTCCTCCGCTTTTCCCTTCTTCAGATGAACGATCTCACCCAAAGTGACCGTGGGAGGCTTAGATAAAAGGCTTGGTAAAGCCTTAGGTTCAGAGGGCGGAACAAGCAATTTCACCTTGAGAGTGTGCTCCAGCTTCTGCGCAAGCAGATGGTCCGGAGTCATTTTCCCCGTCTCAATTTTCCGAAGAACTGAAACCCTTTCTCTGATCTTCCTTCCCAAGTCTTCGTGGCTCAGTCCTGCCTCTTGTCTCGCCTCTCTGATGCGGGAACCAAAGTCCTCTACAAGCTCTAAATCTTCAGTGAGTGATGGGACAGAGGCTTTCTCTATAAAAACCTTAGACAGAGGCTTTACAGGCTTTCTAACGCTACGCTGACGCCTGGGCTGATCTTCCCAGTAGACCGAGCCGAGTTTGGCACAGTCCCTACAGACGATCATCTTGGCTCTTCCGATCATAGCCTTGAAGGGTTTACCAATGATTTCGTGGCCACAAACCTCGCATGTCACCAAGACCCTCGCCCTAAACTGTTTTATCACGATCTGTTCTTTATACTTGTCGAATTCAACGGTGGAAGCATGGCTGAGCGAACCACGGCTCTACTGAAGATCAGGAGCGTAGCAGATTACCAGTTCGGAAAGAATGTTGGAAAGACCCTCTTCCCAATGAATGTTGAAATCGTCCGCTCAAAGGGGACTGGAAGAATAAGGTACGTGTATCTAAAGGGAAAGCGGCTAGTGACTCTGAGACCAACCGATGGCTTATTTTCTTTGAGCATTGAAGGAGCCAGAAGAATAATTGAGGGTGCGAAGCCTCCGCGAATGTGGGTTAGGGTCCACAAAGAGGCTACACCATTCATCATCAAAGGCAGAAGCGTCTTCGCAAAGCATGTGATAGACGCTGATGAGGAGATACGCCCTCAGGAGGAGGTTATCGTTCTAAATGAAGAGAACGAGGTCTTGGCTGTGGGAAGGTCTATACTTACGGGAAGGGAGATGAAGGCCTTCAAGAGGGGAGTGGCGGTGAAGGTGCGTAGGGGTGTGGCGGAAGAGAGTTAAGAGAGTGCTAAAGTTATTGTAGGGTGGAGAAAGAAAAGTTGAGGCGAAGAGTAAGCCCAAGACAAGCCAAAAGAATGATGCAACGCATGGGCCTAAGCATGAATCCGATGCCCGACGTTCAGGAGGTCATCCTCAGAACGAGCCGAAAGGAGATCACAGTGGAGAATCCAGAGGTTGCGGTGCTTGACATGCATGGACAGAAAATCTTTCAAGTGACTGGAGAAAGGATCACGGAGAAAGAGCTTGAGAAACCTGAAAGGAGGGTGTCGATTCCTGAGGAGGATGTTAGGCTTGTTGCAGACCAGACTGGGAAGAGCGTGGAAGAGGCGGAGAAGGCTCTTGAAGAGACTGAAGGCGATCTTGCCAAGGCTATCCTTCTTCTCCAATCAGAAGGTTAAGCGTCTATTTGATCACGAAATCACACACAAGCAGAAATGCAGACCTGGATCTAACGTATGGTTCAAATAGGCTAAATGGTGTTGGGATGCAGTAGGGCTCTGCGTTTATTGGAAAACTCTTAATAAATGTGCGCTTATGTAGATTTTATTGGGCCGGTAGCTCAGCTTGGTTAGAGCGTTCGGCTGATAACCGAAAGGTCGAGAGTTCAAATCTCTCCCGGCCCACTTTGGAGTTCTCCCGGATAACCGGTTTTCATTTCCTCTTCTGGACGATTATGCCGAAAAAGCAGCATGGTGAAGAGAAGCTGTCGAACGCTTGGTAGAAGACACCTTAGCTCCATTAAGGTGTAAACGCGTTCAGTAGCTCTTCGATCTCGTTTATGCCGGATTCCTCAGTTTTCTGTGCTTCCTGAAGTATGTTGATTTTCTCTTTGTCGGCAAGCTTCTTGTCCCTGGCTTGGTTCAGGAGCTTGGCAAGTTTCTTGTATAGGTTGCTTAGTTCTGTTGCTTTTTTCGAAATCCTTCCTTGGCATTTCGGTGCGATTTCTGAGAAGTATTTGGAAGCCATTTCTCTGCACTCCCACCATACTGTTCCGTTCCACCAGTTCCCATGGCTTGCGCCATATCCGTCCTTTACCGCCTTAATCCATGCATCATAAGCGTGGAGACCATTGTAGTAGTGCTCTAATCTATATTTGTCAGGGTTCCGAGTCATGTCGATGGCGTAGCTCAAGCTTTCTTTAATGATCGTTTCGTCGTCAGCCTTTCCTATTTTGGCAAAGTTAAAGAAATTTATGTGGACCTCATTTCCCAGTTCCTTCCACGTCTGGAACGTCAAAGTCTCGGGCGTAAAAGGCAAGTCAACCTTCGGCCATGGCTTTTGAACAATGAAATGTGTGTCGTCATAACCTGAAATCAACTGATTCTCCATATTCAGCAGAGAACAAGGAGTCCCGGCATCAATGCTTCTCTTCAAAACTGCTTCTATTCTCCCTCTCTCATCAGGCGAGCTCTCTGCAGAAAAGAATCCTAGATCCTCCATTGAAATCCCGAGGTTCATCACTAGCTTGAAGACGTTGTTGAGGCTCATCCGATGCTTAGAGAGAGTTTGGGGGTCTTATTCCAAACCATAGTACCGCTAGACATCGCATTGAAGGACATAGAATCTGCAGAGGTCGACGATAAGGGTCAACTGAAATTGGTAATTCCGCTACGAAGAGACATTACTGTTCCCTTGGAAGCCAAGGAATCCAAGAAACTTGCTGAGAAGTTAAACGAATTGATACCACTAGCGAAGCAAAAAGAGGCTGAACGTATGAGGTCATTAGAGAAAGCGGACGAAAGACCGAGACCGAGGGAACCAGTATAAAGCCAATGCGTGGAATACCGCAATATCACCTGCTTCCCCAAGAGTCAAGTATTCAATCTTTTGCGCTCGCATTCTGTTGTAATTTTGGGAGTTTCTCCCGAATTTTCGACCGTGTCTCCTCTGATAAGGGGCCTATCCGCGATATTCTGGAGCTGCTTGTTTCGAAGGTGTTGGTTATCTTGTTGTATTCTGGGAGCGTTGTGGTGAATGAGATGAGCCGTAGAGGTTCGACGCCATACTCCCTCAATTCCTTTTTGAAACGAGTAGCCTGCTCTCTCAGAGCCTCCTCTCCGAATACACCGCCGTGATCACCAACGAATATAATACCGTCGGCCCCAGCAGCAAAAGCATGCAACAGATGTTTCAAACCGATCCGTCCAGTGGTTGGCACACGAATTATCTCTACATTGGAGGGACAAGATTCTCTCATCTGCCCCGCAAGATCCGCAGAGCCGTATGCTATCTCTGCTTCAAGGAAAGCCAGAATCTTCGGAGACTCGCCGCCTTCGGATACCGCTTGTATCTGGGCGATCAGTTGCCCATCCGTGCAGTTGTTTAGCTCGATCGCCTCCACGGGACACCTTGGCACACATATTCCACATCCAACACATGAGATGGGATTGATTGTTACGCCTTCTTGAGATTTTTCCACCGCATTTACGGGACAGACTTCGATGCATACCCCACAGAGATTGCACTTCTCTGGGATGATGTAGGCTACTTCTGGAGATACGGAGATTTCGCCCTTGCCCACGAAGGTTGCCACCCTCGAAGCGGTAGACATCGCCTCCAAAGCTGTCTCCCTCACATCCTTTGGACTCAAAGCTCCTCCAGCCATGAAGACTCCCTCCCTTTGACTGTCAACTGGCCTGAGCTTGTAGTGCCTCTCCAGAAGGAAGCCGTCAGAGCCGACCTGAATCCCCAACTTCTGAGCTAGCTCCTTGGTGCCCGAACTAGGAATCATTCCCAAGGTAAGCACGACCAGGTCGAATGCGCCCTCAACCTTGGAACCGATAAGGGTGTCCTCCACCCTCACCACTATCGCATTATCGTTCTTCAAAGGAACAACCTCAGCCACTCGCCCCCTCACAAACCGCACATTATGATCTTGAGCCGTGGCGTAGAACTCTTCATATCCCTTCCCATCAGCTCTTATGTCGGTGTAGAAGATCCAAGGCTCGGCGTCAGGCACTATCTTCTGAACTAGCATGGCCTGCTTAATGGCAGCCATACAGCCTATATTACAACAATGCTCCACTCCCCTATCTTGGTCCATCATTCTGCTGCCAACGCAGAGTATGAAGGCAACTTTCTTCGCCACCTTGCCGTTAGAAGGCCTGCGCATTTCGTGGCCTAGGAGTCTCTCTAACTGCAGGTTCGTCACGATGTCTGGATGTAAGCCGAAGCCGTACTCCTCAAATTCTTCTAGGTCAAGTTGATCGAACCCTGTGCAGGCAACGATGGCGCCTACATCCAGTTCGATAGTTTCTTCCCTTTGGTCAAAATCGATGGCATTACCCTTGCAGAACTTCTCGCAGAGCCTACAGACTCCTTTTGTGAGGTACAAGCAGTGTTCCTTATCAATCACGTATGTTCTCGGAAAAGCCTGTTGAAACGGTATGTAAATAGCTTTGCGTGGATACAAGCTAGCTTCAAATTCGCTCGGAACTTTGACAGGACAGACCTTATCGCACTCACCACATGCCGTGCACTTGGTAGCGTCCACGAATCTTGGGTGCTTCTTGATCAAGACGCGGTAGTTGCCGGGGGAACCTTCAACAGTTAATGGCTCTGCCATGCTGATAATTTCTATCTTCTCGTGCTGTCCTGCGTCCACCATTTTTGGCGTTAGAATACATTGCGAGCAGTCGAGGGTGGGGAAAGTCTTGCTGAGCTGGGCCATGTGTCCGCCTATGCTTGGGCTTCTTTCTACCAAGTATACTTGATAGCCCTTGTCAGCCAACTCTAGAGAGGTGATGATGCCAGCGATTCCGCCTCCGATAACGAGGACATCCCTATTCGCTGGTATGCTTTTTGTCTCTAATGGCTTGAGGTGGCGAGCTCGTGCTACAGCACCACGAACAAGATCGACTGCCTTGGATGTGGCGGCTTCTACATCATCATGAACCCAGCTGCACTGCTCTCGGATGTTTGCCATCTCAAGCAAATAGGGATTCAAACCAGCCAATTCCACAGTTCGCCTGAAGGTGTCGAGGTGCATTCGGGGTGAGCAAGACGCTACAACAATTCTGTTGAGCCCGTGCTCCTTTATTCCGTTCGTTATCATCTCTTGTCCAGGGTCACTGCAAACGTACTCATACGTCTCAGCCACTTCAACGTCTTTAAACTTGGCAGCGGCTTCTTTGACTTTCTCCACATCCACGGTGTCACTTATGTTTCCTCCGCAGTGGCAGATATAGACGCCGACTTTGACCTCTTCTGTCATTTCCGTCTCTCCCTTTTGTGTAGGTTTTGGAGTAACTTCAACTCTTCTAGAATCTTCAGCATGGCACACATTTCGATAAGAACGTTTCGCTGCATACTGAAATGGCTATGTGGTTCCGAAGATAACCTCTTTTCCTCTCTCTCGCGGAACTATTCTCATCTTCGCGTTCTCAAATTCTCTCTTGAGCCCTTTCCCTTCGAAAAGTCTGTCCAAAAATACCGCCAAAGCCGCTATCTCTGAGTGGGGTTGGTTGCCTACCGCTATGTTGTAGTCCGCTAGCTGAAAGACTTCCTTATGGACCTTTTGAGAGCCAACTATAACTAAGACCAGTTTTTCTCTTGGAACCTTGTCTATGCACTCGCTGATGTTGATTCCATACATGGTTAGGTGGCATACTACGCCTTTCTCCTTCCAGTTCTGTATCACTTTCTTCCAGTTTCTCTCATACCCAACTTCAAAAGGTCCGCCCCATCTGCTCACAACTTTTTGAATTCTCTTTTCTAGGGAAATGTCTTTCTGTCCGGAATAGATGGCTCCTGAGGCAGAGAGTGCCCTGGCTGTAAGGAACACGTGCATCGTCGCTCTCTCGTCACGTTCCACTCTGTGGCCTAGACGGAGCACGAAGACTTCTTTTCGAGTCATTTTCTGCTGTTCATTGTTGCAGAGCAAAAGAAGTTATGAATGTTTCCCTTATCCAGTTCAGAAATCCTACTGTAAGATTCCCAGATGTGCCTGAGGAGATCGGTTAAAGTGGGCTACATGTTTGTTAGTGAATAAATTTAAGTTTCTAGTTAACCATTTAATAGTGTAGATACAACTGCGTAGCCAGAGGTTGTTCCAATGGTCTCCTTCGTGGACGACAACACAATTACAAAGGTTGCCGAGGTCTTGGGTGAAGAAGAAGCCGTCCAAATCGTCGACGTCCTTAAAAAGACGAACGAAATCACAGACGACGAGATCGCAAACAAAACAGGCATAAGGCTAAATTCAGTCCGCAAAATCCTCTATAGGCTCTACGACCACTCACTAGTAGGCTTAAGAAGATCAAGAGATCAAGAAACGGGATGGTTCATCTTTCACTGGCGACTACAGCCAGACCAGTTCGAGGGCTTCATCGTCAATCAGAAACGTCACGTCCTCGAGAAGCTTCAAGCCAGACTTGAGTACGAGAAGGATCACGACTTCTACTACTGCTACACCCCGGGATGCAGAAGGGTGCCCTTTGAGGAGGCTATGGAAATCGTCTTCAAATGTCCCACCTGCAACAAACCATTGAGACACTATGAAAATGGAAAAATAATCCACATTCTGGCCGAACAGGTTGGGCGGTTGAGAGAGGAATTGAGTGAGTGAGAGACTACCATCCCCACAAGAGGCATTAAAACTTCTCTCTCGGAGCGGATGCTCCCCACAGATCATAAAACACTGCAAAATGGTTGCCTCTATCGCCACAGAAATCGCGGAAGCATGTAAAGAAAAGGGATTAGAAGTTGATATAAGACTTGTCAGAATCGGAGCCCTCCTCCACGACATCGGACGCTCAAAAACAAACACCGTCAATCATGTAATCATAGGCTCTGAAATCGCCAAATCACTTGGCCTACCAAAACGCATTGTACGCATTATTGAACGTCACGTAGGCGGCGGAGTATCCGCCGACGAAGCTGAGAAATTGGGATGGCCCATCAAGAGCTACATTCCACAGACACTTGAGGAGAAGATCGTGACCTACGCCGACAAGCTGGTTGAGGAGGGAAGAAGGGCCCCTATTGAACATTCAATCAAAAAGCTTTCTAGGGAATTGAGCGAGAAGCATCCGTCCATCAGAAGAGTGAGAGAACTTCACAGGGAGTTTTCCCGTCTTATTGGAGACTATAGCGCTGCTTGTGACAGTGCTTGAAAAGGTTTACCCTCTTTTTCTCTAAAAATGTTTGAATCCATTTTCGCATCTATTACGTTAGGAACTCAGAGTTATAGTTTTTAAATACATATGGTCATTGAGGGTTTTCCAATCTACTATGGTATTGACGCATCCGTCTCTAAGCAGAGCTATGCCCTGTCCTGCAACTCCAAATTTTTCGCAGATGAAGCTTCCAAGCATCAGCTCTTTCAAGCACGCCACTCCTAGGCACGCACTTGGCTTCTCTTTGGTTAAAATCTTTTTTACAATGCTACCGCCTGGTAGGATAAACACGTGCTTGTAGCCTAGCCTCTTGGCCTCCCGAATCACTTCTTCTAACCTGCACTTTCCGCATTCTTGGCATTGATAGCCGTGCTCTTTTAGCTCTGCTGGGCAGTCTCTAGCGCGCAAGCATTGAGGCAGCAGCAATATTCTCTCTGAATACGGAGTGCCTGCAAACCTTGATCTGGAAGCTTGGTTCTTTGTCTTCACATAGAGCTGAAACAGCTCTTTTTCGTCCACGCCAACCTTGGCAGCGAGTTGCTCCAATTTTCCGATAGCGATTCCGCTGATTTTTGATTTGGCAAGCTTTCGTATCACCCGCATGGCAACTCTGTTTCTGTTTTCATCCATGTCTTCTTTCATCAATCAAAGACCACTGGGAAGGCCTATTATAGGAACCAGTATTTCAACATTTTATTTAGTATAAAAAGTCACCGTAAGCCACGGCGCCAAAGTATGTCTTGAGTGATGTCACAGGTCTAAGGATAGTGCCTCGGGCAGGACTTGGACCATTAACTTCCGCAAATTGAGACCTGTTGGTTTCATCCTTTTCTTTTTCTTTGCTCATTTTATACTCTCTCCTTTCTTAGCTGGTTTTTTGTTGAGGCGGAGATTATGTCTGCGGTTAGCAGGCCCCATACTCCGCTACCATAAAAAATGAAGTCGTAAGTCCAAGAGGATGATAATGGATTGACAAAACTTAAATCGAATGAAAAAAGAAGGCACTGCAGGTGACGTATGATGTGTTAGAAGGCAAACGGATCAACCTTCGAGTTATGGAAAAAGAAGATGTCTCTCAGTTTGTAGAGTGGTATAACAACTTAGAATTTCAAGGTGAATTTTTTCCTGTCTTGCAGAAGTCTAAGAGTGAAGCAATTAAAGAGTTTGAAAATCCGTCACCAGCGCACGTTGCCATGCAAAATGTGGAATTCATAATTGAAAAGAAGGACGGAACAAAGATAGGACATATCGGTTATGGAAAGGACATTCTTCACGATTGGATAGAGATTGGCTATGCTGTGGTTCCTTCAGAGCGCAGAAAAGGATATGCAAAAGAAGCTGTTCAAATGTTGGTTGACTACTTGTTCCTGTACAAAGATGTCCCGAGAATCACGATTTGCACTGATATCAGAAACTTAGCGGCGATAAAAGTTGCAGAAAGGACAGGATTCAGGAAAGAAGGTGTAATTCGAAAATGTGGATTCGTAAGAGGCGAGTATGTTGACTGGTGTTTGTTGGGCTTGCTCCGCGAAGAATGGAAAGAACCGAAGACGCTGAAACTGAAGCGCAAGTAGTGGAAAACCTTCAATCTGTTTTTAACAAAGACTACACTTTTGTGTCTCAGCATAAAATGCGTTAGGTTCACGATTGGTGGGCCGGGCAGGACTTGAACCTGCGACCTCAGCCTCGTAAGGGCTGTCTTAGGTCTTCTGCGATGTCCTAACCACACTAGACTACCGGCCCCAAAATATGGTAAAAGCATTTCATAGATAAGGTTGATGCATCATCCTCTAACTAGATAGGAACTTTTTTAGGATGATGTATATTCAAGATATTTGGAGAGCGGGGTTGCCCTAGCCTGGTAGGGGGCAGGCCTGCTAAGCCTGTGGCCAGCAATGGCCGCGCGGGTTCAAATCCCGCACCCCGCGCCATCCCTTGAGGGGTAAAAGAAACTGTCAAATTCTTCAAAGAGTATGAATCAGCAAGAGAGGTCTCTTTGTGTAGCTCTGCCAAGCCTTGACTTCTCTACAGTACTTCATGGTATTATTTCACAACTGTTATATTTCATATGTTCGAAATCTGAAAGCGTTATTCTTCCATTATTGATTAGCCTTTTGACCTTTGGCAGAATGTGCTTCAGCGATTCGGTGAGGTTTTTGACGGTTTTACATACTAAAGCGTATGATTCCTCACTCCATCTTTTCGTTATGTTTGCGTATAAGCATCTTCCTCCGCATTCATGTAAGATTTCGCATCCGATGCATGGATGTCCAACACGAACTTTTCTCAACTGTAGCGGGTGCGTATTTCGGATGTGGCCTAGATAGTAGTCTTTCATTCCACTCATGATGGGGCATGGTATTATGTGGCCATCGGTTTGTATGCTATAGTTTACCCAGCCGGAGCCACACCTTAGGAAGCTTTTCTCACCGTTGAGAAGTGATCGCATCAGCCCTAGAAACGGATAGAGCCTTAGAACCTTGCCCTCCTCCTCCATGGAATCAACCCAAAATTCCGCAAGCCTTCTTATTCCGGGATTGTAGCTTTCTTCAACCCATTTCGCAAATGGTCTTTTTGGGAAGTCGTTTTTCCAGAATCCTGCGTCAAGTTGCCAATGAATTGATGAGAAAGAGTAGTCAGGATTGTCTAGAAGCCACATAATCTGCTGGCAGATGTCTGTTTGCTCCATTGCGGTCATTCTGGCAATTATCTCACCTTCAAATCCGTTCCGTCTGATTACCTTAACATTCTCAATTATTCTTCGGTAAACTCCCTTTCCTCTGTAATAGTTGGTTAATTCTTCGTCACCGTCTATGGAGACGAAAACTGAGTGTAGCCTATTCACGTATTCTGGCTCAAGTCTACTCAGATGTAAACCATTGGTCTGAATCACAAAGTGTTTTGCCCGAACCGCATCCATAATCTGTTTTATTTTCCCTAAGCAGAGCAATGGTTCGCCGCCATAAAAAATAAGGACTGTTTCGGAGTCTTTTTCGCAGAAATCTCTTAAGAGTCCTATGTCGTAGTTAATTTCGCTTGGCAAGGAATACTCCACTTCAAAGTCTCCAAAATCAGTTTCAATGTCTTCCAAGGATTTTTCGTAACAATACCTGCACTGTAGGTCGCATTTAGTGGTTAGCAGCACATGGAAGAACATCTACAACCACACCGCCCCTAGACTTCTATAGCTTTGTCTTTTGACACGATTTCGCAACTCTATTAAATTCTAAAGCGCGCGCTTTGTTTATAAGAAGTTTCGGCAATTAGAACCATGTTGCGGAAGGGTTCGAAGTTGGATTTTTATGAGGTTATTCGGATGAGAAGAAGTGTTAGGTCTTTTAGGAAAGATTCTATCCCAGAGGAGGTTTTGAACAGAGTTTTGGAGGCTGCGCGTGTTGCGCCTTCTGGGGGTAACCGTCAACCGTGGAGATTCATCTTGGTCCAGGATGAAGCATTAAAACATGAGATGATTTCAGCCTGCAACAACCAGAGTTTCGTGGCTGATGCACCGTTAATCGTGGTGGCTTGTGGACAGAGACTGCCTATCAACACGGGTGGATATATGGGGGAATTAAGTGTGCTTCTGGATGTTGCCATAGCGTTTACTCATCTGATTTTGGCGGCAAGAGCCGAAGGCCTGGGGACTTGTTGGATTGGGGGTTTCAACAACGATGAGGTCAAGAGATTGTTGGAGGTTCCTGAAGGGTATGAGGTGGTTGCAGTGAGCCCCCTCGGATACCCATCTGACGACGTGTTCACAGAGCCTAAGAATAGAAAGAGCTTAGATGAAATAGTATCATCGAACAAGTTTTAAAAGTACAGAACCCACGGGCTTACACACGCTTCAGTGCTTCCTTCAACGTAGAAACGAAGCCCTCTTCATCCTCTGCTATTCTCTTCTTCACTTCTCTCCAAGTAACTGGACAATTCTTGTACTTCACGCCTACGATGTCATGAATTGTTCTGTCAATTCCCCGTTTGTTATTGCTTGTGACCTCTAATCCAGCTTTCTTGAAAATTTGCTGAATGTGCCTAAAATAGCAAGTCACACTAATCTGCCTCATAATAACTTTTGGTTATTTGTTTAAGAAATACAGGGAATAAATGCAGGCAGCAAAGTTGTTGTCGTGTTCACTCTGTGCCTAGTGATTTCTTAGCCTGCTCTTTTAACTCTCTGATCTTGCCTACTGTCGGCATGACTTTCTGAAAAAGGTCTTTGCGGAATTGGATTCCCTCCTTGATGAAGAAAGCTGCAGCCTCAGATCTGCTCTTGAAGACTTCAACCTCAACAAGCGCATCTATTTGTTTAAGGTCGTCATCGTTCAATCTTGTCATGACCACGTTACCTCTGCCTTCAAGTTTTTCACCGAGTTTCAACAGAATCTTCTTTCTAACTTTCTCTGCAATCTCGGCATGCTCTTCTGGACAGCACATGATGATGCATTCCTCATCTTCCTCCTCTTTCTTTTCACTCATACACCTCACCTCCCGAGTTCTGTTCCGTAATGCGTATTGTGTAATTTGTAATTCCAATACTTAAGCCTTTCTGAAGGCTCACAGCGACTCGCAAAGCCCAAAAGACTTATACGCATATAATGTGGTTTTCTGCCCCGCCAAGGGTCGTTTGGGATGCCTAGCTTGTGAGAACAAGCATGGTCTCGCCGTATCTTCTAAACTCTTCTTCTCCTCTAGCCATTTCTAAACCCATAGCCACTTTCCTCTCTGAAATCTTCTTTATGTAAGAGCGCCAGCGGATTCCCTCGAACTGCCTTTGCAAAGGCTCGACCTTAACATCGAACCTAATCTCATCGCTACTTCTAGAGCATTCAACTTCATTGTTGACAAAACCGTAGGAAAAGAACGAATAGCGCTTAAACTTCTGCTCATTCTTATCGTAGAAAAGTAGAGAGATACTCTTGTTGACCAAGCGACCTTCATTCCACGATTCGTGCTTTCCCAAAATGAACTTCTCACTGGGCTCCATAGAAAAAACATGTACACTCTTGGTCACGCCTTTCTCGCCGAACTCATCCTTGGCTGTGCCTTTCCACTCTCCGACGAGAAATCGCCAATTGTCTAAAGAAGAACCTGAACTCATGTTTTGGACACCTCGAAACGGAAGGGTAGAGGGAAAAGCGTAGATATAAGCTCTTTCTCAAACAACGTTCATGTAGTACTCTCTGAGTTTACACCCTTCTGATCTAAATAGTAACGAAAGTGGGGGCGCTAGAATTTAATAGCTTCAAACAACATCTTTCCAAAAAATTCAGAAAACGTGTGAAACAATGATAGGTGAACTGGCAGCCTTGGGCGCTGCAATCTGTTGGACTGCATCGGCTGTGCTGTACAAGGAAGCATTGTTAGACACGAGGCCCAGTTCAGCGAATATTGTGCGGTGTACATGCGTAAGCATGCTCTTAATCGTCTCTTTGGTGGTTGTTGGTAAAATTGGGGTTTTGGCCAGTTTGCCTTTGAACGCAGCTGTTCTTTCGAGTGTCAGCGGAGTAATCGGTCTGGGTCTCGGTGACTCTTTGTACATGGTGAGCTTGAAGCTTATAGGTGTGGCACGAGCGGTTCCATTAACCTGTACGTATCCATTATTCAGTATTTTGCTAGCGATTCTCCTACGGAGAGAAGTTGTCACTTTATATGTGGTTGTAGGTGCTATTGCGATACTTCTGGGGATATGGTTTCTCAGTCGGAGAGAGAAAACGGATGTAGATGAGATAAGCAGGAGAGATCTGATTAAGGGGGTAGCTACTGCTCTGGTAACCGCTGTTGTGTGGTCAGTAAGCATAGCACTGGTTCACATGGCTGTGGGGCTCAAAGAAACAAGTACTTGGGACTATGCCCTAGCCGTCAACACTCTAAGGGTTTTAGCCACCGCGGTTTTTCTTCTAGCTTCGGCTCCAATAACAGATAGAAAGTTCAATTTCTTGAAACTGCAGAGAAGAACATTATCTGCCCTTATTTCCGGTGGCATAGTTGCCTTGGCCCTAGGTTGGTTTCTGCTAACCATGAGCTTTCTTTACATCCCAGAATCAGAGGGAGTGCCGATTTCATCAACTTCACCTCTTTTCGCAACAACTGCTGGAATAATCTTTCTGCATGAGCGGGTTACGGCAAAAATTGTTGCAGGCTCGGTGATAATCGTCATTGGTATCTTTCTAATCTTTATGACTTAGATAGTTTAGAAACTCAGGTGGTCAATCTGAGAGTGTTATTCGTGTGTTCAGGAAATGCTTATCGAAGTCCGGTAGCCGAAGCTCTTCTAAAAAAGCTTAAGCCAGAGATTGAGGTAGACTCTGCAGGGATACACCCCGCGATTCCGATCTCAGAGGCTGCTAAGAAATACTTGGCAGGAGAGAACGCTCTCAAGTACCTTAAGCAAGCTCCAGAGAGCTTGGAGAGGAAGAAGCTTAATGAATACGACATCATTGTTGTAATGAAGCAAGAACACCGAGACATCGTCTTAGCTAAGTGTCAAGAATGTGAAAGTAGGGTGGTTGTGTGGGACGTTGATGATCCATACTTCTTGCCTTATGGATGTGCTGAAAGAGTATTCAAACAGATTAAAAGCAAGGTTGAAGAGCTCGCCAACTTATTGTAGAGTGATAGAATCGAATCTCAGCTAATATATAGAGCCAAACTACCAGAATGGATGATGCTGGATGGTCGCCCGTAGAGTCATAATTCACGTTGATATGGATCACTTCTATTCTGCAGTGGAGGAGCGGGAGCATCCTGAATATAAAGGCAAGCCAGTCATCGTTGGAGCTGACCCAAAGGAAGGGAAAGGTAGAGGCGTAGTCAGCACCTGCAACTATGAGGCTAGAAAATTCGGCATACGTTCAGGCATGCCCATTTCACGAGCGTGGAAACTCTGCCCAGACGCCGTCTACCTTCAGCCAGATTTCAAGCTCTACGGAAAGGTCTCCTCCCGAATCATGGCTATCCTCAGAAGATATGCAGATAAGTTCGAGCGTTGGGGATTTGATGAAGCTTTCCTAGATATCAGCCCAAGAGCCTCAGACTTTGAGGAAGCAAGGAGAATCGCAGAAGCCATAAAGCAAGAGATCTATGAGAGAGAGGGACTCACCTGCTCTGTAGGTGTTGGCCCTAACAAACTTGTGGCAAAGATCGCCAGCGACTTCAAGAAACCCAACGGACTGACGATTGTTGAGGAAAAGACTGTCCCAGATTTCTTAGCTCCATTACCCGTCAGAGAACTGCTTTGGGTAGGGAAAAAGACCGAGCGCAAGTTAAATACAATGGGGATAAGGACCATACGTGATCTCGCGGACTATGATCTGTCGGTGTTAACTGAGAAGTTCGGCGTGATGGGTGCCCAGTATCATCTTATGGCGCATGGGATTGATGAGAGTGAGGTTGCTGAAAGAGGAGAAGTAAAATCTGTGGGTCGAGAGGTCACCTTTGAGGAAGACACATCCGACATAGACCTCATCTTTAGAACAATAGACAAACTGAGCAAAACTGTTCACAGAGAAGTTGTGAAACTCAACATGCTGTTCAAGACGGTAACTGTAAAGATCCGTTTTGAGAACTTTGAGACACACACCCATGGAAAAACCCTGCCCGCCTTTACAAATCGTCTTCAGGATCTTCAGAAGACCGCTCGAGAACTCGCCCAGGCATATCTTCGTCAAGACAGAAAGGTGCGATTAATAGGGATGAGGGCGTCAACCTTCATCTCGCACAAAGAACAAACAACACTAGTCTAATACGCGTGTCAACTAGCGTTTCTTCAGCCTATGTCGGAGTGCTAGCGTCTGCCTATTAGGGTTTCAAGCGTGTCCTTGAAGATTTTGAAGGTTTGCTGATCGTAGAGACAGAAGACAACTCTTTCAAGCTTTGTAGGGCCCTCAACATAGGCTATTGTGGTTGAAAGCATTATCGTGGCGCATCGATCCTTCGGAAACCCAAAGATTCCCGTGCTTATGGCTGGAAAAGCTATGCTTCTTAAGTTGTGTTTTTCGGCCAGCTTGAGCGAGTTAAGGGTCGCATCCTTTAGCTTTTCGTCTTCATGTTCGGTGCCATGCACTGGACCGACCGCATGGATCACATACTTCGCCTTAAGATTCCCTCCAGTTGTGATGACTGCTCCGCCCACATGGGTTCCGCCTATCTTGTCGCATTCCTGCTGGATTTGTGGTCCTCCTTTCCTGGCGATAGCTCCAGCGACCCCGCCGCCTAGCTTCAGAGATGTGTTCGCGGCGTTCACTATGGCGTCCGTCGCTAGATCGGTTATGTCATCTTGAACCAGTTCTACGGTACTTTTGTTAATCTTGACCTTCATGCATCATCTCTCTTGAACGCTTCTTAACCGTCACAACTTAATGCTTCTTGAAGTCTGAAATAAAAGCTTCGAATCAAAAGTTTTTCCAATCGCAATTCTTTAGTGAAATAAGACTGGCAGAGGGTGCCTTCTGGACTCTAATCACACCCCTCTTTATTCATGTGAAACTTGTTCCATCTGATGGGAAACATGCTCCCTATGGACAAGAAGATAACCATCATTTTCAGGAACTATCAGCTCCCAACAGTCATTGATCGGGTAACTTGGTTTGACCCACCTGTTTGAGGAACCCTTTGAGAGGCATGCCATCTTCCCGTTCCACGAATAACATTTTACCAGAAGACTTCAGACGCCTCGCCTCTACAATCCTGACATGCTGGTATGGAAAGCTGTACGCCACCAAAGCCTCTGCGTTATGCTTCGTCGCCTTTTTGATGAGTCCTTGGATCTTCTCTTTGCTGATGTATATAGCGTTCTTCTCTTGGTCTTTTTTAGAGAGGTTTTTGCACTCGATGAGGTGGATTATGCTTCTAGTAGCAGACTTTTTCACAGCCAAAACGTCTGCTGGATGGAGGCTCCTACCGCTTTTTGGGAAGCGAGTGGCTAACCACCCGTGTTTTGTGTAGAGGTCCTCGACACGCCGCTCCAGCCGATAACCCGCTCTATACCTCGACAGATCAAACCGCCTCTGAAGACCCTTTACTGTACGTTGTTCCTATAAAATGTCTCATACACATCTACAAGTCAAAACTTTTGAAGAATGTGTATAGTTTCACCGATCTCTCCCTCCTCTCTATCTTGTCGTTCCGTCGGGGATTTTAAATGCCCAGAAGAGCCCACGCTTGAGTAAAGTAGGAGTGTACAATTTGAGAAAGTTCTATGTTAACATTGCTAAGTCTTATGTTGGGCGAAACGTAAACCTTCACCTCAAAGACCACTCTGTAATCATCAACGTTCTCCTCACAGGCTTACAGGGCAATCGCAGGAATCTGAAACTGTATTATCGGACACCCGATGGAAGATCTGATGTCTCAATAAAAGATGTGGACTGGGTTGAACCTCTCAACCCACTCTTCAATGTTTGGGGAGATGAAAGGGTTTGAGCGAAGATACAGAGCTTGAAGACTTAAAGGGCATTGGTGACATAACCGCTAAAAAGCTTCGAGAGGCGGGAGTGAACAGCATAGAGGAACTAGCCGTCACTCCAATCAGAGAACTCATGGACAAGGCTGGGTTAAGTGAGAAGTCAGCCTCAAAACTGTCTGAGATAGCACGACGGATCATGAGCCTAGGTTTCATCTCTGCTGCGGAGTTGTGGGAGAAGAGGAAGGACACGATGAGATGTGCTACAGGCAGCGAGGCTTTGGATGATCTGCTGGCAGGTGGAATTGAGACAAAGGCTATGACCGAGTTCGTGGGGGAGTACGGCGCTGGTAAAACCCAGATATGCCTAAAATTATGTGCAATGGCTCAGTTGTCTCCAGAACAAGGGGGTTTAGGCGGAGGTGCACTCTTTTTCGACACCGAGGGAACTTTCTCTGCCCAACGCGTATACCAAATCGCGCAAGCCATGGAGCTGAACCCAGAAACCATTCTGGACGGCATACTCGTCTCTAGAGTATACACATCTGACCACCAGATCCTCCTTTTGGATCATTCCTTCAAAATCTGCCGAGAGGAAGGAATCAAGCTCGTAGTTGTGGACAGCCTGATAAGTCACTTCCGAAGCGAGTACATCGGCAGGGAGAGCCTAGCCGAACGACAACAGAAACTCAACAAATATCTTCACAAGCTCCTGAGGCTCGCAGAGATTTACAATCTAGCCGTAGTGGTCACGAATCAGGCGCAAGCGAACCCAAACGCCTTCTTCGGTAACCCAAACCGTCCTGCTGGTGGTCATGTTCTGGCGCATGCTTGCACCCACAGGGTGATGTTGCGGAAGAGTAAGGGCGGTAAACGGATCGCTAGAATCTTTGACTCCCCCTATATTCCTGAGCGAGAGTGTGTCTTCAAGATTTCAGAGAAAGGCATCGAAGATACGGAGGAATAAGGGCTAAGCTGAAGTTTTGAAGCCTATGGCAGTAGCGCAAGCGCCAATCCAGATACTAACGGGATTGTTAGGTTATCATTTATCGGCAAAGGTAGACATTCCATCACCATTCCTGTGGCTGCGGCTGCCAGAGCTTTGATGGGGTCCACAAAGAGCATAGCTCCTAGAAAGGCGAATAGAAATCCAAACATGGAGCCTTCCATCATCTTTCCCTTGTTGAAGGGGAAGGGTGTTCTTCCAACAATTCTTCCGAAGACGGTGGCGAAGCCATCACCTAAGGTAAGCACTGCTATCAGTGCGTAATTGATGGGTGTTGGAAAGAGAAGAAGCGAAAGCATTATGCCTACTGCAAAGAAGATTGGGGAAGAGACGAATTCGTAGAGTTCGGGTTTGATGGCGGCTCTACGGGTTATTGTCGAGAAGAGAGGAAGATCTATTCCCCTCATTCTGCCCAATTCGGACATGATGTACAAGAGAGTTACAAAGAATATCAACAGAGAAACCAGATGTGGCTCTAGAGATGTGTATGCACAGATACACGGCACCGAAAAACTGCCTATATGAATAGCCTCTCGGACAACATCACTTCTCGACAGAGCTGGACGGGGGATATGTGGCACTTTCCCTTCTATTATTGGTAAGATTTCCAATAGGTCCTCTCTCACCACGTAATCGGATTTGGCGGTTAACGTAAAGTCTGGGTTATAACCGATCCTCAAGGTGCAGAGCGGAAACATCGGCAGGTTGTTTCTGTCGTCAGCAACCACGATGCATTCCTTTGAGGATAAGCCTTCGTGGTCGAGGATTTCCTGCAGAATAACCGCCTTGCCATCTGGCTTTATCGCCTCACCCGCAATCTCGCCTGTTAGGTGACCGTTGACTGTTTTCAACTCGAAACCGAATGCGTATTCTGCGTTCAGCCTGGCTGCCAAGTCCTTCACGAATAGTGTTGGGAGACCCGAGCTTATGAGAGCTGTCCTGTATCCAGCCTCATTTAGTTCCTTAAACAGCTCTTCTACACCTGGTATCAGAGGAACGGCTTTGTAGAGTTCAAATAGATCATCGATTATGAATCCTTGGAGGGATCTGAAGATTTTTTTGAGTGTGGATTCGAGTGACAGTAGTCCGACTTCGTATAGAAAGCCTATGGTGATTATCTTGATGAATCCCAAGAGACCAAGTTTCCTTGCAGCCTCAAACGGTAGATAACGCCTTTTCGGTATTAAAACTCCCTCAACATCAAAAACGATGAGTCGGTTTCCCTGATTGTCTTGCGTTTTGGCAACAACCAAAGGTTGTTCCTCTACAGGTGGATAGAGGTGTTTTCCTTGAATAGCTTTCCTAAGAGACTGGATGAGCCTATCCGTCTTGCCAAACTTTTATAGTTTAGAGAGCGTCAGATATATTGGTGGCGGGTCTTAGGCGGGGGGCTAGGGGTCCCCTGAACCATAAACCCCCTATACGATGGGCCGAGAGCCTGGGTGAGGCGTCAAAGATCATCAAGACTCCTCAGCCATCTGCCAGTGAGTATCCGTCCTCTGGGGCTGGCGGTCGTGGTGCAGCCTTCGTATGGAGGTTGTTTCCGCGTTTACCAGGTGAACCTGGCCAGGCCCGGGAGGGAGCAACCTAAGCTTGGACGTTCGGCGCTCAGGGGGTTGCGGGTATGAGTGTAGATGTTGGGGAGATTGGTGGAAACTGGGTGTCGAGCCCCGGTGACCCGCCGCCTATCGATGAATTTCTGTCTTCACAGTGCATGTAATTCTTCTAGCATTTGGCAGGGTTTACATATTTCTCCGATGGTTGGTTCCCCACAGACTTTACATTCCCGTAACTCTTCTTGTTTAGTCAACACCTCTAAAGCGGGCCTAAGCCTCTCCATAGATCTGAAGATTGCGTATTTCGTTCCAGCATGCCTCCTCTCCATCCTGTTGAGCATGTTACGGACATCATTTCTCAAAGCGGTTCCTGCGTAGGGGCAAGGGATGCCCTGAAACTCTATCTTCCTCAGATAGGCGTAGAGAGCAACCTCTCTTTCTGGCACTTCGCAGAGAGGTTTTACACGCTGGACGAGTTTTGGGTGGATGACTGGGAGCACAGGTTTTACTCGTGCTGTTCGGAGAGGGTCGCCGTGGATTATGTTCAGAATCATTGTCTGAGTCTCATCATCGAGGCTATGTGCTGTCGCCAGCTTGTTCGTACCTGCCTCTCGTGCTGCAGTGTTCAAGGCTCTCCTCCTCAGCACTCCGCAGTAAGAGCAGGGTTTAAGTTGTTCGTCCTCTTCTTCATGAATTCTATTCACGATTTCGTCCAGTTCGAGTCCATACATCTCCTTAAAGGAGACCACCCTATGCTCTACACCTAGTTTTCGGCAGTTACTCTCAGCGATTTTTAAAGCTTCGTCTCGGTAGCGCTTTATCCCTTCGTCGACGGTCACTGCCGAGAGTGAAGCCTTCGGAAAGTCTCTTTCGATTTTGGTTAGTATGTGGAGGAGGGTGACACTGTCTTTTCCACCCGAGACTGCAACTATGATTTCATCGTCGGGCTCAAGCATGTCGTACTTGGAAATTGTCGCACGGACCTTGTCTTCTATGGATCTGCAGAAGCATCTTCCGCAGAGCTTCTCTCCTGAGTATGGGCGCATGTAGATGGCTTCGTTTCTATCGCATATGGTGCAAGTTGGCATCGTAGTCCAACTAAATAAATAACGTATATGTATAGTTTTTGTGGAAGACTCAAGCAAAGGTTTGTCCTCTTCAATTGGGGATAGAGATGGCTGAGAAACCGTTGAGGCGTTCGGAACGCAAAGAGGTTGTGTATGAGAAGAGACGCTGGAACCTATTGAAGGAGCTGAGGTCTAAGGCTGTTCAGATAATGGAAGTCTTAGACAAGTCTCATCTGAACTCCATAGTCCACGGAAGCGTTGCCCGAGGAGACGTCTCAGAGAAAAGCGACATAGACGTCTTTCTACTAGACCCCCCATCCTCCTTCATCATTGAAACCACTCTTCAGCGTGGAGGTCTCTCCATCAACCGCCGACTCGTTGTTCAAGCTACGCCGCTCTACGCGATGAAGGGTTACATAGAGATGGATAAGCAGCGGTGTGTCTCCTTCCCTCTAGTGAAGCTTCGTCCAGTTGAGAGGGATTTCTACAGATTCGGTGGCGAGGCATCGCTTCAGGTGCTAAGAGAGGACAAGCGTGTGCGCGGTGTGGACAAGCGGCTGATGTTGATCGAACCCACACCTGAGGGTCACGTTGAAAGCTCCATAGTTGATAGAGAGGGGGAGGTGGCTAGTATCCTAGGCATCTCTCTCAACACAGTCTACGATAGAGCTCACGCCCTCCTCCGCCGGGACGAGGTCGGGAGAACCGGGGTCTTCATAAAACGCGAACTATCCGCCGATGAAACCTTCGAGATGGTCCTAAAGAGATTGGCAGATGAGAACCCCGCTGTTCGCAGACGCCTCAAGCTGTATGGAGAATGAGGTTACGCGCGTCTTTCAGAATAGACAAATATTTAGAGATGGTGAACGCATAGGATCGAAAGGTGGAACAATGGTGGATTTGTTGGATACTATTAATGCTATAGGGGAGTGGGTCTTATCCAATCTTGACAAAGTCTTGTTCTCAGTCGTTGCCGTCATTGTAGGATTCCTTCTCTACAAGGTTATCAGCAGACAAATCGCAAGGCTAAGGGAGCAGAAGAGGCTGGAGGAACATGTCGCTTACACCTTGAATAGGGTCATCAAATGGATTCTTGTTCTCATTGTTTTCTCATCCATCTTGGCAGCGTTTGGAGTGACGCTTGGCGTAATATCTGGGCTTTTGACTCTCCTCGGCGGCACCATCATTGGTTTTGCAGCCATAAACACCCTCGGAAACGCCATCGCTGGTTTGATAGTGATGACCAGCAGACCCTTCCTAGTTGGAGACAGAATATTCTTTAAGGGTCAGTTCGCGGATATCATCGCCGTCGAGTTAATCTATACCAAGATGCTGACCCTTGACAACGTCTTGGTTTCTGTCCCAAATCAGGAGTTGCTCAGGGCAGAGGTTAAGAATTTCGGAAAGAAGAAAGTGGTTAGAAGACATGTGGCTGTCACGCCAGGATACGAGTACGACAGCCGAGATGTGGAAAAGGTCTTGTTGGAGGCTGCTGGAGAGGTTCCTAGAATTTTGAAGGAGCCTGAGCCCTACGTCAGGATAACAAACTTTAAGGATTACGCCGTCGAATACACCCTCTACGTGTTCATAAACGAGATAAAGAGGATGCGGGAGATAGATGCGGAGCTGCACAGAAACGTTCTCGAAGCCTGCAAAAGACATGGGATAGACATAAGTACGCCTCTGTTAGTCCGGCAGATTCAAGATTAAGATAGCAAGGCAAAGCCACACGCCATTGTATGTGTGCGTTGTTCTTACAGAATTCATAGGCATGGACAAACAAAGGAACGCGTTCACAGGAAGAGAGTTTTCCGAAAGCTTTTCGGAGCGTTGCTCTTAGGCTAAGGGAAAGCGGAGAAGCGCGGCCATGCCGCCTAAAGAAAGTAGTTCTACTCCCGCCTCGTGCTCGGCGCTGATAATGATGACCTCGCCTCCTCTCTCCTCAACTCCCCTCATCAGCCCTTCTAGGGCTATCCTCTTTTCGTCAGATGCCTCTCTCAAAGTAACATCTGTCAGAAGGAGTCTCTCGATGGCGCCGTAGGCGCTTGCCTTCTCTACTTCGCCGAATCCGTATGTTACGTCTAGTCTTCCCTTTCCCAGCCTCGTGAGAACCTCCTCCATGACCTTGGTTTCTTCTGCTATCCGCACGTGTTTCAATGCTTTGGTGAAGACTCCGGAGCGGAGTGCTTCTTGTATTCCAGCCAATCCCCCGCTGTTCACGCCCTTTACGTCGATGATCGCATTTGCAACGTCTGGCGTTACGCTGTTGATGTACTTGACGAAGTCGTTCTTTATGAATCCGGGGCCTATGACTACTATGGGGCTATGAAGGCTAATCCAAATCTCCCTCAAGGAATTCAGGGTTATTTTGAA
>Ga0315306_10000025_pt1 | contig 75128 bp, 78 predicted proteins | sample TDP1_MG_FD_203803 | JGI IMG/M metagenome (GOLD analysis project Ga0315306, IMG submission 203803) | Freshwater sediment microbial communities from Lake Towuti, South Sulawesi, Indonesia - TDP1 | ecosystem: Environmental > Aquatic > Freshwater > Lake > Sediment | place: Indonesia: South Sulawesi... | reverse complement strand
CAACAATGTAAATATGTTTTGCTCCCTAACCGTCCCAACCCTCTATTAGTGCAGATTTTGCGCAAGTCAAACAGACGCCAAACCTAATTCTGTTTCAAATTCAGCGTACAGTGTAGGCTCTGTTCAGTCCGCCTATTAGACCCCCCTCTAGGCTACGCTCAGAAATTTTTTTTCTCATTTTCCACAGCCGATTTGGCGCCCAATAGAGGGGCTAGTCTACTGTGCACACACATACGCATAGAATTTGAAGACAACATTCTCCCCCCTCCCGGTATAGGTAGTCTCACACGCACACGCAACCCGAAACCTTCATTAGTGGGTGTCGTTGATAAAACTCTGCACTCAATGAAAATAGGAGGGTAAGAGGCAAGTGTCCAAACCATTCTTCATGAAGTTCACCGTACCGAAGGAAGTGGCGGACGCCGCCTATGAAGCCCTACAAATCGCAACCCAAACAGGCTCAGTCAGAAAAGGAACAAACGAAACCACAAAAGCCATCGAAAGAGCACAAGCCAAACTCGTAGTCATAGCAGAAGACACAGACCCACCCGAAGTCGTGGCACACCTACCACTCATCTGCGACGAAAGAAAAATCCCGTACATCTTCGTCCCAAGCAAACAAAAAGTCGGCTCAGCCGTCGGCATAGACGTACCAGCAGCATCCGCCTGCATAGTCGAAGTCGGCGACGCCCAATCACTAGTCAAGGAAATCTCCAAACGAGTCGAGGAGCTGAAGAAGAAGGCTGGTAGCACCGAATGACAGAGAGAGAAAAGGAACGCGAAAAGGGAAAGGAAGAAGCCGCGGCTGAAGAGTTAATCCCAGCCGAAGTCATCCAAGTGATCGGGAGAACCGGCGTCACAGGAGAGATAAGCCAGGTCAGAGTCCGCGTCTTAGAAGGAAGAGACAAGGGCAGAATCATAACCAGAAACGTCAAGGGACCCATAAGAACCAACGACGTGCTGATGCTGAGAGAAACAGAACGCGAAGCCAAAAAGATCAGATAAAACAGCGGAGGAAAAAGCCCTGTGCCCAGAGCCAGACGCTGCTCCTTCTGCGGACGAGACTTCCCATTCGGCACAGGCCTAATGTACGTAAAAAACGACGGCTCCCTGCTCTACTTCTGCTCAAGCAAGTGCCGAAAGAGCGCCGTCAAGCTGGGAAGAGACGCACGCAAGCTACGCTGGACAAAGTATTACGGCAAGGAAGAGAAGGGAAGAGCCTAAAACGAACCTCATAATCTTTGGTCCGCCAGGCGCGGGTAAGGGCACGTACACGGCTAGGTTGGCGAAGAGGCTGAAGATCGCTGGCATAGCCACAGGCGACATTTTCCGGAACGAGATTAAGCGTGGCACTGAGTTGGGGAAGAAGGTTTTTCCCTTCGTAAATAAGGGTGAGTTGGTTCCAGACAAAATCACCATAGAAGTCTTGAAAGAGAGGATAAAGCAGTCAAAAAGCGCTAAGGGATTCATTTTGGACGGTTATCCACGCACCATCGAGCAGGCAAAAGCATTAGACAAGATCGAGAGGATAGACGCCGTCATTCGTCTAATTGTTCCCGAGTGGGTCATCATCGAGCGCCTATCCAACAGAAGGGTTTGCCGAAGCTGCGGAGCAATATTCAACGTGAAGTACCTGAAGCCCAGGGTTGAGGGCGTCTGCGACAACTGTGGCGGAGAGCTCTATCAGCGCGAAGACGACAAGCCCGAGGTTGTGAGGCAACGCTTGAAGGTCTACGAAAGGCAGACCCAACCACTGATAGAGTACTACAAGGACAAGACGAAAATCTTGAACATAGAGTGCAACGCACCCGACGTGCCACCCGAAACCATAGTCGAAAAAATACTGGAAAAAATGCGAAAAACTACCCTGAAAGACTGAATATAAGAGTTTTAAGGTTCTTCAGATTCATCTGAATAAAAAATGGGGGTGCACTATGGCACTTTTTTAGGGGGCACTGTTTCTAGTTCTCTGGCTCGCGTTTCTATAAATTCTGCGACTTTTTCTTGGCTGTATTTTTTGGCTTCTTGTTGTTTTTTCAGGTGTTCTTGGATTGTGTTGAGAGCAAGGTCCATGTTGAATGGCTTTACTATGTAGGCGTCTGCGCCCTTGTTTACGGCTTCTATGGCGTTCTGCAGTGATGGATAGCCTGTGATGATTATTTTGACCATTCTTGGTGTGGTTTCTTTGATGGAGGTCAACAGTCTTGTTCCTTCCATGTCGGGAAGGCGGATGTCTATCAATGCGAGGTTGTAGAATTGGGCGTTGGATTTCTGGATTGCCTCTTTTCCGTTTTCGGCTGTGTCAACGATGTATCCTTTTTCTTCTAGTATGGTTGCGAGGACTTTTCTTATGCTTTCGTCGTCATCGACAACAAGGATTCTGGCGCTTTCAGCCATGCTTTTTCACCTCCTTCTAATTTGGGTTTGATAGGAATAGTTACAGTGAATATGGTTCCTTTGCCAACTGCGCTTTCTACGGAAATGTTGCCTCCGTGGGCTTCTACGAAGCGTTTGCAGATGGCCAAGCCTAATCCCAGTCCTTTCGCTTTTGTTGTAAATAACGGTGTCCAAATTTTTTCTATAACATCTTTCGGCATTCCTATCCCAGTGTCAGCGAAGGTGGTTTCCAAACTGCCATTTGATTCGTTGCTGGTAATTGCGAGTACACCGCCTTCAGGCATGGCGTCAATGGCGTTTTTGATGATGTTGACAAAGACCCTCTTCATTCTCTCCAAGTCAACCTCTATTTTTGGTTCGCTCCGAGTTGAGTCTAATACTTGTACGTTCTTGGGAGCCTTGACTAGGGACAGCGCTTCCTTCATGAGTGATTTTGGATTGGTTTCAATCATCTCTAACCGTATCTCTCTCGAGTATTCCAGAAGATCGTTTATGATGCTGTTCGAGTGTTCTATGCCTTTTTCAACAAGCTCCAGCATTTCCATTGTTTTCTGGTCCATTTCTGGTTCTAATTTCTTTTTTAAGTAGTAAGTGGCGCCGGCAATGCCTGTTAGTGGGTTGCGCAGGTCGTGACCAACCATGGCGGCTACCTCCCCCATGGCAGCGAGTCTTTCAGCCTTGAGAAGTTGTTCTTGGGTCTCTCTCAACTCCTTAGTCCGTTTCTCTACCAGTTCCTCTAGGTGCTGGGAGTACTCCTCCAACTTCTTCTCCATCTGCTTTCGCTCGGTGATGTCTCTGTACAATCCCACAGAGCCTATGCGTCGGCCTTCAACTTTGATCGGGGCAACAGAAATGGACACTGAAACTAAAGATCCGTCTTTTTTCCTTCTAACGGTATCATGATAAAAACGTCCTTCCAAGGCTTCTCTGTCCAACATCTCTGCCTCTTCCATCTTGTCCTTGGGCACTACAACATCGTCGACGTGTTTTCCCTCTATTTCGTCCAAAGAATAGCCAAAAAGCTCGATAAAGCGTGGGTTAACATCCAAAATGCGAAAATCTGGATCCACATAGACAGCGGCTTCAGGATTATCCATAAACAACCCTTTAAACCTCTGTTGACTCTCTCGAATCTCTTGTGCTTGCTTCTCTAAGTTTTTAGCGTGTTCTAGGTTGCTTATTGCAGTGGCAGCGTGAGACGCCAAGATCTCAAGCAGCTTTTGATCTTTTTCGTCGAAAGCAGCTAATTTTTTACTGTCTACGCCTATAACACCAAGGACTTCATGTCCAATCTTGACAGGTACGTCTAGACCTGAACGTATGCCAGGCATGAATACAACCCAATCCTCATTCTTTTCCGCATCTGGAACGTTGATTGATGTGCCAGTTCTCGCCACCTTAACACTTACACCTTTTTTCGTCCCGTCTAGTGGCAACTCCTTGGAAAAGGATTCGGGATATCCACGATGATCTACAACTCGAAGTATGCCTTTGTCCACGATCATAAAAAATGCGATTTCAAACCCCAGTGTCTTCTCAATAGCATCCAGTGTCAAACGGTAAATTTCATCCATGCTCTCAGCCATGTTTAATTTCTGACTATGAATGTTTAACGCCGAGAGCCTTTCCTCATAACTTTTCCTTTCCGCGATGTCTTTGTATACCCCCACAGTTCCGATGATTTTGTCTTCAACCGAGATTGGCGCGGCGGATACTGACACCGGAACTAAAGACCCGTCCTTCCTCCTTCTAACAGTATCATAATTAATATATCCTTTCAATGCTTTTTTGTCCAGCATCTCTCCTTCTTTTATCATTTCATTTGGCACTATTATATCGTTGATGTGCTTTCCCTTGATTTCATCTAGAGAGTAGCCGAAAAGCTCGGAGAAGCGTGGGTTGACGTCTGAGATGTGAAAGGTCGAATCCATGTAGACAGATGCTTCAGGGTTATTCATAAACAACCGTTCAAACTTCTCTTGGCTCTCCCTAATCTCTCGCGCGTAGTTCTCCAAATTCTTAGCACGATCTAGGTTGCTTATTGCAGTGGCAGCGTGAGACGCCAAGATTTCAAGCAGTCTTTGATCTTTTCCGTGGAAAGCGTCTAATTTTTTACTTTCTACGTTTAATACTCCAAGGACCCTTTTCCCAATTTTAACGGGGACATCGAGCTCGGAGCGTATACCGGGCATAACTTCGACATAATCTCTTTCCTCTTCTATGTCTGGAACGATGATTGGTCTGCCGGTTTTCGCTACCCTGACAGTCACGCCTCCTTTCGACCCGTTTAGCGGCAGCTTAAGGGATGAGTGGGGTTCCGGAAACCCACGTTGATCCACGACGTAAAGCATGTCTTTATCCACAACCATAAAGGCTGCGTTTTCAAACCCGAGCGTCTTCTCCATGGCGTCCAAGGTCAGTCGGTATATTTCCTCCATGCTCTCCGTCGTGTTCAATTTTCGACTGTAAGTGTTCAACGCTGAAAGCTTCTCTTGACTCTTTTGAATCTCTTGCGCGTGTATCTCCAAGTTCTTGGCGTACTCCTTTACTTGGTTTTTAGCTGTTTCCAAGTCCTTGATCAGCTGAGCGTTCTCAATAGCCACAGCGGCTTGATGCATAAAGAGTTCTAAAGGCGCTAAAGATTTCTTAGTTGGGCGTTTTCCGTCTACGGGATCGTCCATACCTAGTATGCCTACGAAGCGTCCATCAGCCAAGCGAAGTGGAGCGCAAAGCATGTCTCTTGGATCCCACTCACCCAATTCTTCTATCGGCAGGTTGCTCGGAAGCACGCCTTGCGAGAAGACTTTTCTAACCCACGGATCGCTCCATGGAAAGTAATAGAATTCACCTATTTTGAAGCGCTCGCCTTCTGGCCCAAAGCGTTCAAGCCATACTTGCCCGGGCGCTCTAATTTCCCACATAAATTCTATTTCTTCATCTGTTAAACCTGCACCTACAATATCCTGGGCGTTCAATATGTTCAAGTTCTCGTCTGTAAGACGAATAAGAACTCTTCTCCATCCGAGTTCTTGGATTGCCTCGGCGATTTTCTGGAGTCGTTGGTGCAATTCCGTAGAGTGAATCACCTCAGCGGAGCTCTTCATTAGTGACGCCATTTGGCTTGAGTACTTCTCGATGTCCTTTCGTCTTTCTATGTTGCTTATCGCAGTGGCAGCATGTGACGCTAGGATCTGAAGCAACTCTTGACCTTTTTCATCGAAACCACCCAATTCTTTACTTTCTACGTTCAATACTCCAAGGACTTTGTGCCCGACTTTGATGGGTACTGCAAGTTCGGAACGTATTCCTTCTCCACCTTCGACGTAAGCCTCGTCCTCGCTGACATCTGAAACGAGAACAGGCTTGCCTGTCCTTGCAGCCCTAACGGTTATGCCTTTGTCTCCATCCAGTGGTAACTTTAGTGGTAAATTCTTGGAGTATCCTTGATGAGCCACTAAGCAAAGCATCTTTCCTTCTACAATAAGGATGTCAGCGAATTCAAAACCCAGTGTCTCCTTCATAGCATCCAAGGTCAACTGGTATATTTCTTCCGTGCTCTCCGCCATGTTTAGTTTTCGACTGTAAGTGTTCAACGCAGAAAGCTTTTCCTCATAACGTTTCCTTTCTTCTTCCGCTCTCTTTCGTTCAGTAATATCTCTTGCGATAAGTTGGAAGCCGACGGGAACCCCAAACTTCTTGATTACTCTGCTCTCTACTTCCGCCCATATCCATTCTCCGTCTTTGCGCTTGAACCGACCCACAAGAATGCGACTGGGTTTCCCCATTAATCTCTCTTTCATCCGTTTCTCGAATGCCTTCAATGTTTCTTCGGACATAATACCAAGCTTGAAACCGTTCTTGCCGACTATTTCCTCACGCGAATAGCCTATGGATTCTTCGAATCTCTTGTTGACATAAGTGATTTTTCCTCTGAGATTGGTATTGCATATGCCGATTGGAGCGTCTTCAAGCATGGTCCTCAAACTTTCCTCAGATTTCACCAGTGCCTCCTCGACTTTCTTGCGTTCTGTGATATCTCGTGCAATTCCGAGCGTTCCAACAATCTTTCCATTGCTCATGAACGGCGCTGAAGTGACTTCAACCAGAACAGTTTTCTTGGAGGCTGTCTTGAGTTCTAATTCTACTCTAATGGACTTTCCTCTGATTACATTCAGGAAGCCTTTAATTGCCTTTGGAATACTTCTGGCTGGAATAATCTTTCTGAAGGGTTTTCCAATGAAATCTTCTCGTTTGAGCCCTGTTAGCTCTTCGGCTTTACGGTTGACAGCCACAAAATTTCCGTGCATATCAAGAATGTAGATGGCGTCGCTAGCATTTTCAAACAAGTACTCGAAGACATTGGGAAGAGGCATGCCTTTTGAAAAGGATTCAATTACCTCTTCATCACCATCTGCTCGCATTGAACCATCTCTTCCGCCGTCTTTTTGGTTCCCTTCTTCTTCAGAAAACTCTGCCGAGCTGTTGCTACATACTTGGTGAATGTTAGATCTTTAGATCCGCGCCATTTGAAACATCCCCCAACTTTCTCGTAAAGTCGTTTCATAATCAGAATTTCAAGAAAGTTAGCTCCTAACCCAAAAATCTTCTCAATTGCACCCGTAAAATCCTCGATTTTGTAGGGAATCTCGTGCCTTTTAACATTGAAGGCTTTTTCCAGATGAAAATAGATTGCCAATCTAGAAGATTCTCCTATGGAAGACAACCCTTCATCAACTGCTTCAAGCAAAAGCTTATCAAAGTCCTCTTTTGACATGGCAATTCCCAAGGCAGTAGATATCATGAATTTAGAGGTACCAGAACTGGTATAAGCGGATTATGAATTTCTGATTTAGATTCACACGAACAAGACTTCTAATCGATATGATCGCACCATCCGCTCTCGGTCTAAGATTCTAGATTCATCTGTGGGCGAAAAAGGCGGAATGTTTGGTGAGATTTGGTGATGTGCGCTGAGTTAACCTAGCTCCTCTATTTGGCTTCTTAATGGTGCTGAGAATAAAAAATAAATTCGGTGTTAGGGGAGAGGGGGGTCTAATAGAGGTGGTGAACAGGGGTTGCTGTGGGCTCTGAATTTGGAAGAGAGTTACAAAAGGCTTCTGTTTGGGAGGTGCAAAATCAGCACGAAGAAGGATGAAGGGAGACAGAGACGAGTATAGCCAAACCTTTGTGGCGTAAGTTCTAAGAAGAGGGTGCGCTCTCTTCATCAACCGAGTGGCTACTCCACGTCTCAGATGTCCTGAAGAGGTTATCACCCCCCCCAGATTCCACCAACCGTTATGACGCCTTTAATTGTCTTCGTTTTGCTGAAGGCAACACCAACCTGCCCAAGTATGAGTCATTTTCGCCGAGAGCGCAGAAGGCCAGCTCTGGAGGCAACCTGTCATCCTTGAGTCTCGCATCTTCTAGCTTCTTGAGCTTAGTGCTCGGAGGTCCCACGCCCTGGTAGAAAAGTTGTCTCTCGTCTGGCAGTTCGTCATAAGTCACAATTTTCCGAGTCAACCCCATTCAATCACCGCATCTCTATCGATGGGCGTAGTACGCTGTCAGTTTCAAGTCTACGCAATCAATTCTTGCGAACCCGAAGCGTTCAAACTGCACTAAATCATCGGGTTTGAGTCTGCGACAAGCGTCTTCGGCTACGCCTCTTGCTGTTGTGGCGTCTGGCATGATCACCTCGCATGGGACGCCCGTTTCGGCGGGAATCCAGTGGATGAGCGGCGCTCCTATTTTCCTCGCCTCCTCTATGGTTTTGCTGTGATGGGAGGCTTCAATCACGCCGGTTTCAATGCTTTTGATTTGAACGTTAAAGAGCCCCATAAACCGAACTATCTTCTCCTTTCCAATTAAATTCATGTCTTGGCTGGAAATCCAGAAGACCGCCTCGCCCTTCTTTGGCTTTATTTCGAAGATGCGGAACCCTCTGTCGGAATAAGATGGATGAAGCACAACCTTAGCGGTCAGGGCTCGCACGACTCCTTTCACAACAATCTTTCTCGGGTCACGAACGAAGAAATATCGGTTGGCTATTGGGTCGACGATTTTTCTGTTGATGGCGTAAAGGTTCTCCCAACTTAATGTGACGTCGACTGTTTTGGGACCAACCTCAATTATCAGGCGCCTTATGGTCTCTGGCAGTATCCCTCGTCTTCTCAAAGCCATAAACGTGGCGAGCCTGGGGTCGTCCCAGCCCGTGAAGGCACCTTTTCGAACGCCCTCAACAATCTTCGACTTGCTGAGCAAACCGCCAGCGATTTTCATGCGTCCATAATGTATGGCTTCTGGATACTTCCACCCGAAATGCCTGTACATGTACTCTTGACGCGTCTGGTTTGTGAGGTGCTCCTTCCCCCTTATGATGTGGGTGACGCCCATCAAGTGGTCGTCCACGCCACAGGAAAAGTTGTACAGTGGCCAAACCCTATACTTGCCGCCAACACGAGGGTGAGGATACCTCTTTGGGTTGATGATTCTCAGCGCCGGCCAGTCACGAACGGCGGGATTAGGATGGTCGAGGTCGGTTTTGACGCGCACAACAGCCTTCCCTTCTCGGTAGGCTCCGTCGAGCATGCGCTTCCAACGAGTCAGCTGCTCAGCAGGCGGCAAGGCTCTGCAAGGGCAAGGTTCCCGAGCTAAGGCCAGCTTGTGGAAGCTTTCTCGCGTGCAGGTGCAGATGTAGGCGCCTTCGTTTTTGAGCAGTTTCTCTGCGTGTTCGTAATAGGTGGGCAGTCGGTCGCTCTGGATGGTTTCCATGTCCCACTTGCAGCCCAGCCACGTTAGGTCTTCGCGTATGGCGTCGTAGAAGGGCAGAGCAGACTTCTTCAACCTTGGGTCGGTGTCTTCGAACCGCAGGCGGAACGAACCCTTGTGAATTTTTGCGTATTCGTCGCAGAGGATGATGGCGCGAGCGTTGCCCAAGTGCAACATGCAGTCTGGGTTGGGTGCGAAACGGGTCACGACACGCTTGTACTTGTCCACGTTGGGTAGAGGAGGCAGAACTCTCGCTTCTTCAACCCTCTCTTTAACCAAGGCTTCTGGCCACTTCTCCTCAACTATTCGCTTCTGTTCTGCGAGAGATAGCTCGTTTACTTCTTTGACAATCTCGGCAATTACTGACGATATCTCTCTGACTTTGGCTTTGAGGCTAGGTCTCTCTGTTAGGAGCTTGCCCAAGACTGGTTGAAACTGAGCTTTTCCGCCGTAATGAACGGCGTTTAGAAGAGCTATCTTTCGGATGATTTCTCTTTCATTCTGCTCTGCGCGGTTCAAATCAAATTTCTCTCTCAATAAGGTAGTCGGCGAAGGCTCTCAGTTTCTCTTTAGCCTCAGACCGTGGCAGAAGCATGTCTACTTCTGTCCAGCTTTCCTTGACTATCTTCTGTGCGAAGCGTTTGGCGTATCCTATGGCTCCGTACTCTTCCATAATGTTGATGGCTTCGTCTCTCAGTTTCTGCTCTGTTGTGTGCTTGTTGAGGATTTCTATGAGCCTCTTCCTATCTTTGGGCTTAGCCTTTTCTAAGGTGTGAATAACCATGAGCGAGCGTTTGCCCTCAGTAATGTCCTGTCCGCGTCCGCCTTTTCTCTCGGCAAAATCTTTTCCAGTTAGGTCGAGCACGTCGTCTTTAATTTGGAAAGCCACACTAACAGCCTCGGCGAACCCGCCCAGTTTTTCAACGAGGTCTTCATCAGCGTCTGCGAGCACAGCCGCCATTTTCGCAGCCATTCTCGCTAGTGTTCCAGTCTTGTACGTGCACATCTGAAGATACTGCTGCTCTGAAACCTCGTCGGCGTCTGCGAGTCCTCTGTGCCAAGCTATGTCCATTGCTTGTCCAAAGCCAACGTTAACCATCTCTTGAGCGTAGATTTCGTAGATCCTAGCCGCTTTGCTTGGGGGCAGTTTGCCTCGGTTTTTGATGAGGGGCAGAAGCGGGAGGAAGAACATCTCGTTCCCAACGTTGATGGCCACATCCAAACCATGGAGTCTGTGGAGGCAGGGTTTGCCTCTGCGAAGTTCAGATTCGTCTTCTATGTCGTCGATGATTAACAGCCCATTATGAATCAACTCAGGGATTATTGCGTAGTCAACGAATTTTTCGGGGTCTTTGCCCAACGCCTCACAGATGAGGAGGAAGAGGCTCGGTCTCCATCGCTTGCCTCCTCTGTCCAAGAACTTCCAGAGCGGTTCGGCTATGGTCTTGTTCAGGGCTTCCACGTGGTATTCATATCTTGGTGAACCAAGCGTGTACGCAAGAGACTCTTTGTCGTATCGTCTCGGAATGTATTTCTCAATAACCTCGTCGATTAGGACGCTTTTCTCTTCCAAAAACTTCTCAATATCAATCCTTCCCATTCTTCACTTCACCCCTTAGAGACATCACGCCTCGCGTAAAGCTCCGGGTGAAACCCGCGCATGATCAGCCACTCCACAGTTTTTCCAGTCATCACAGTTGGAGCCTCCTTGAGCGCTGGAATGTTTTCTGCTCCCACCAGAAACATGGTGTTCTTCAACTCTTCAAGGATTATTTCGAGCGTTTTCTCAACCTCTTTCGACCCTCTTGTGGCGGCACCTAAGACAGGATGAGCCATGCCCACGAGGCTTGCGCCTAGCGCTAGGGCTTTGGCTGCGTCTACACCCGAGTGTATGCCACCAGAGGCTATGACGGGAATTTTGACGGACTGAACGGTTTCGACCAGGCTCACAGCCGTGGGTATGCCCCAGTCCCAGAAGGATTCGCCGAGTCTCTGACGGAACTCGTCCTTCAGTTTCTTTGCCCTGTGATACTCCACCGCCGCCCAGCTGGTTCCGCCCACACCAGCCACATCGATGCCAGTCACTCCTGCCGCTTCGAGTTTTTTGGCTACTTCAGCTGAGACGCCAGTGCCCGTTTCTTTCACGATGACTGGAACGCCAATTTTCCTCGTGATACTTCCTATTCTGTTGAGAACTCTGGTGAAGTTTGTCTCGCCTTCTGGTTGAACAGCCTCTTGTAGGGGGTTCAGGTGGATGGCTAAGGCGTCTGCTTGAACCATTTCAACCGCCTTCTTTGCTTTCCTTAAACCGTAGCCATGTCTTATTTGGGGTCCGCCTATGTTTGCTATGATGAAGGCGTTTGGCGCCTCCTCTCGGACCACGGTGAAAGTCTTCTCCAGCCTAGGGTCTTCTATGGCTGCTCGCTGGCTCCCAACACCCATCCCCAACCCCAGTTTCTCCACCGCCTCAGCTATGGCGGCGTTTATCTTGGTTGCCTCTCTGAAGCCTCCTGTCATGGCTTCAACTATTAGGGGCGCGTGAAACTTGTGGTTGAAGGCAACGGTGGAGAGGTCTATTCTGCCTCTGTCCACTTCGGGCAAAGCCCTGTGAACCAGGTAAATGTCTTCGAAGCCCGTGGTCGCTTTTCGAGCTTGAACTTCTTCTTCTAAGCAGATTTTCAGGTGCTCAGACTTTCTTTCCTCGGTTCTCTTCGATGAATGCTTCTTCAAATTTCACTCCTTCTCTATGAGAGTGCCCACAACGCCTTCACCCTTAAGAGCCTTGTAAACGTTATTTGCCTTTGCGGCGTTCACAATCAGCGCTGACACGCCTCTTTCAACAGCGGGAGTGAGCTCAGTTATTTTTCCGAGCATTCCGCCCGTCACATCTGGAGTCTTCGCACTCTTGAAGGCTCGTTGCATGTTCTTCAACTCTCGCAGTGTGGCGTGACTTATGAGGCGGGCGGAAGAGTCAACCTTCGGGTCACTAGAGTACAATCCGTCCTCATCGATGCCCATGATGACTCGACTCGCATTTAACAAAACCGCAAGGTGAGCAGCCAATTGGTCGCCCGACAATATGGAAAAGCCTAAGTCGAGGTCGAGCACAGTGTCCCCGTATAGAACAGGCACAAACCCCGACTCAAGCAATTTTTTGAGGGGCTTGTCTTCCATGAGGCGGATTCGACCCGACTTCGTAACCATGCACGATGAGGGTTGCAACCCGACTGCCGGGATATTACGCTGTATTAGAGCGTCCACAACCATCTTGTTCAATGTTACCATAGCTTGGTGAGTCTTCGAAAATCCCAAGAGCTGCGAAGCATCCCTATAACCCTTTTTCAGGTTGTACTGCTTAGCCAAGGGGTGCCCAAACGAGCCTCCTCCGTGAATCAGAACAAGCCGTGAAACAGCCGCTCTCGAAATCTCTCGAGCCAGTCGCTTCATTGCAGGTACATTAGGGGTTAGAGGCTTCTCCTTTCGAGTTATTACGGAGCCGCCCAGTTTCAGCACGACTGGCTTAGCGCTCAATCCTCACACCCTCGGTGGTCTTCTTGGCTACGAAGGCTGTGCCGCCCGCCAGCTCAACAGCCTCAACAACTCGATTAAGTTTAGAAGTAGGCGCCAGAGCTATCATGCAGCCGCCTCCGCCACCCCCAGTCAGTTTCGCACCGTAAGCACCAGCGTCTCTGGCAGCGTGGACTAGCTTTTCGAGAGACTCATGCGATACTCCAACGGCGCAGAGCAGAGCGTGGTTGATGTTCATTAGTTCGCCCACTGCTGGGAGGTCGCCTTTCTTCAGGGCTTCGACAGCTTTTAGGGCGGTTTTTCCCCCAGCCCTTATTATCCAGTCCATGATTGATGGGTACTGCTCCCTTCTTCGGCGCACAGAGGCTACGAGTTCGCCTGTTGAGCGCTCCATACCAGTGTTGCCTATAACTAAAGGCATGTCTGCTTCAACATCTAGTGACTTGAAGCCTTTCCCCCTTTGGAAGAGCAGCGCCCCGCCGTAGGTGGAGATAGCAGGGTCGATGCCCGACGGAGTGCCGTGCACGCAGCGTTCAGCCTCATATGTAAGGCGAAAAACCTCCTCTTTTGACAGGTCTAAATCCAGTAAGCGGCTAACCGCAACTACAGTGGACGTTGCCACGGCGGCAGATGACCCGAGACCAACAGCCACGGGTATAGTGGAGTGAACCTTAACGCTCACGCCAACCTTTTCCTTTGATAACGCTAAAACCTGCTCTACGGCGCTTTTGACTGGCCCAAGTTTAGTCCTCGCCTCTCTTCCACCACACTCAACGCGAAATCGTTTCCCAGTGAAGAATCCAGAGGCGCCCAAGTCAGCAGAGTTTACGTATACACTTTCGTCTTCTCTCAATTCAGCAGAAGCAAAGGCGCGTTTGTCGATGGCGAGAACAACCGCTGGCTCACCGTAGACAACAAAGTGTTCACCGAACAGAATCACCTTGGCGGGTGCGGAAGCCACAGCCTCCTCCAATCACAGCACCCTAATCATCTTGTGAGCATTATGGAGGCGTAGCCAACCACAGCCGAGTAGTCGCCGACGATGTCGCCGCTCGTCTTGTAGCACAGCAGCTGCGCCTTTCGGGCTCCTAGAGCCTTCGCCGCCGTTATGGCAGCAACGGTGGGTCCGTAGCCGCACATGGAGATGTTGAGGGCTTCCACTGTTGAGTACAGCTTTTCCTCGTCGAGCTTCAAGACGGCGTCAATCGCAGCCCTATCCTTCCTTTCAGCGGACTTCTGCGGTTCGTAGTGAGTCATGTCTGTGGAGGCAATGATTAAACAGTTTTTGCCCGATAGAGCCTTGGCGACGGCGAGCCCTACCTCGCGGCTTGACTGCGGATCTTGCATGAGGAAACAGATAGGCACGAACTTGAAGGCTGAACCGTACAGGTGTTGGAGAAACGGAAGCTGAACCTCGATAGAGTGCTCAAGGGCATGGGCGGAGTCGTCAACGTCGATTATGCGAGATTCCTTCAAAATCAAATCCGCCATGGAAGTGTCAATCTCCAAGTCTCCAAGAGGTGTTCGCCACACACCCTCCCTCATAACAGCCAGCGCGCTTCCGCCTCCAGCGTGGTTCGGACCGAAGAGAACAACAATGTTTGGTCTGCCGTCTGCCGCAAGCTGGTAATATCCGTGAGCCGCAACTGGACCTGAATACATGTAGCCTGCGTGGGGGCTGACCAACGCCACAACGCTCTGGAGGCTCTTGTCCGCAACTTTGGGCAACGCGCCTGGACCCAGTCTGTGAGTGTAGCACTCCTCTATCTGAGCCCTAAGAGACTGCGCCGAACCAGCGTAGAACATACCAGCTTGACACGGACGCCTAACCTTCAAGGATTACTCCTCCTTCGTCAGCTTCACCTCAAAATCATCGATGGTGGGCGTTATGTTTCCTTCGGGCGGGATTTCACCCCTCTCACGCAGTATCTGCCGAGCCAAGAGCCAGTAGACGACGGCTAAGGCTCGCCTGCCCTTGTTGTTGGTCGGTATGACTAGGTCGACGGCTGAGAACTCGTTGTCGGTGCTACACAGCGCCACAACAGGAACACCAATAGCCCCCGCCTCCTTCAACGCCTGCACATCCGCCTTAGGGTCGGAAACAATCACCACACTTGGCTCAATACGACCGGGATAAAGAGGGTTGGAGAGCATCCCAGGAATAAACCTTCCAACGAGAGGCGTCGCCTTGGTCACCTCACAGAACTTCTTCACGGGCTCACGACCATATAGGCGGGCTGCCACAGCCGCAACTTTAGATGGCTCGAAGCGAGCCAGAAACTTGGCTGCTACTCGTATGCGCTCGTCCGTTTTCTTCACGTCTAAAACGAACAAACCATCGGGTCGCACGCGATAAATGAAGGTGTCCATGTCCTTTGTTCTCATTCTCGTTCCGATGTGGGTTCCAGCCGAGAGCAAAGTGTCTTGTGGCAGCAGCAGTTCTTCTGTAACTGGAACCTGGACTTCGGTTTCCCCCGTTGATATAGCGGGGGTTGCAGGAATTTCGGCGGCTTCAGGAGTTTCGGTTTCCTCTTTCTTTCCTTCCTCTTCCACGTTTTTCGTCTCTTTTTTCTCTTCATCAGACATGCGCTTTCAACACTCCTATAGCGATAAGGGTGCCATTCTAGCCCTCTCTCCAAGCATCTCCTCTATTCGTATGAGCTCGTTGATTATGGCCACTCGTGCACCCTCCACCACGCCGGCTTTGATTATGGGACAGCGAAAAGCCACCGACAAATGGGCTATGTGGGCTTCGGTGGTCTCTCCAGACCTGTGCGACATGACAGGCGTGTAACCCGCCTTGACAGCGAGCTGCGTCGTTTCCCAAGCGTCGGTGAGTGTGCCGACCTGGTTGCCCTTTATTATTATGGCGTTTCCAGCGCCCTCCCTCGCTCCCTTGTCGAGGCGCTTCTTGTTTGTCACGAACAAGTCGTCGCCGCAGACTAGGCAGTTTTTAACCTTTCTCGTTAGTTCAGCGAAGCTGTTGAAGTCTTCCTCGTGGAAGGCGTCCTCCACATAAACGAGCTTGCAGTTTTTGATAATGTCTAGAATGAATTGCAACTGTTCCCCAGAATCTCTTGTGAGGCCGTCGCGAGCGTAAACGTAACACTTCTTTTTTGGCTCCCAGAGAGCGGAAGCCGCCATGTCCAATCCGACTCCGCATCGTATGCCTGTTTCTTCAGACGTTTCTTTACAAGCCTTCGACACTATTTCCAGAACGTCTTCGTTCTTCATGTTGGGAGCCCACGCGCCCTCGTCGCCTCTTCCGCCAGTGAAAGTCGGGTCTTTCTTCGCGAGGAAGGCACCCACCTTCTGATGGACAAGGACGTTGGCTCTGGCTGCGCCTAAAAACGTGTCCGCTTTTATGGGCAGAACCAGGAACTCTTGTATGTCTGGCGCCTTCGCCCGTGCGTGTTTTCCCCCTCCTACAACGTTGCCGAGCGGGTGAGGAAGCTCGCTGGCTAGGTAGCCAGCCAGGTGGTGGTAGAGGGGGACGCCGAACGAGTCAGCTGCGGCTTCGGCTGTGGCTAGCGACATTGCGTAGGCGGTGTTTCCACCGATGTTTCTGAAGTCTTCCGACCCGTCGATTCTGTGGAGGAGAGCATCTATCTCCACCTGTTTTTCCGAGTTTGCACCGACGAGTTTTGGCGCTATCTGCGTCTCAATCTTTTGTATGGCTGCGTCTACTCCGCCCTCGGGGTAGGGTGTGACCTCGCCCTTTCCTCGGCTTGCTCCAGCCGGGGCTGAGGCTCTGCCGAATCCGTTGTTTGTGGTCACGTCGACCTCTATCGTTTCCTCTCCTCTTATGTTGAAAACCTTGCGAGCAACCACCTTCCTGATGACCGCAGACGCGTACATGCCTTAGCTCACTCGCCTCACTTGGGCAGCTTTCTCTTGCTCGCCTCTTCGTAAAACCTGAGGATTTCGTCTATGATCTCCACGTGAGAGAGAAGCATGCGGCGGCAGCAGTAGCGCTTCACGCCTAGGCTGTCCAGAACCCGGCCGGCGTCCTCGCCCTCCTTCACTCGCCTGGCGAATTCCTCCCACTTGTCGCCGACTAGGCCGCCGCAGCTGAAGCAGCGGACGGGAATGATTATGGTGGTTCACCTCACGGCTGTTAGGCATAATGTCGGGAGACAATTAAACTTTACCTTTTCGGTTTAAAGAGAAAATTCACAGTGATTTGACTAGTTCCGTAACCTTCTCCTTGATCTGCTTGTAAATCTTCCCTGCATACTCACGTGGCAAGAAGTAAGGGTCTTCAATGTTCCAAACAACTATCTTGCCTTCACACTCTGGACACCTGCCTAAGACCACATCCTTGTGCCCTTTCTCCATGGCTACGATAAGGTCATACTCGTTAAGCCTTTTGCTGTCCAAATCCTCAGGAGCTTTCTTAAGATACCGCTCCGCATTGTCCCTTGCCAAGAACTTCTCAGCTTCCTCCGAAATCGGAATCGAAGGATGCACGCCCGCTGAGTCCACTTCCAAGTCAGGTCTCAACTTCTTAAGTAACGCTTCTGCTAAAGGGCTTCGATGGGCATTCCCAGAGCACACAAACAATACTTTCAAGCGGTTCACATTCTTTATAAACTCCTATTCTTCTGGTTCAGAAACTTATAAAGTTAGAAGCTTCATCTATAAGCAAGCCTAGAAAATGAGTGCAGGAGCGAAAAATTATGCCAAAAAGAAAAAGCTGGTCCGAAAAACTGAGAGACAGCAAGGGCTTGCCAAAAGTAGAGAGAATCACCGATAAAATGAGCAAAAGATGGGGAACGGGCACGGTGGCTATCCCGGCGCCCACGGAAGTCGATGAAATGATGAGAAGTGTGTCGGAAGGAAAACTCACCACCATCAATGAGATTCGCGCCGCTCTCGCCAAAAAACACGGAGCAACCATCGGCTGCCCAATAACCACAGGCATTTTCGCTTGGATCGCAGCCAACGCCGCCGAAGAAAAAAGACAACAGGGCGAGAAACACATTACCCCATACTGGCGCACGCTCAAAACTGGCGGTGTTCTAAACGAGAAATACCCCGGCGGAGTTGAAGCCCAAAAGAAACTCCTAGAAAGAGAGGGACACAGAGTGGTTCGGAAAGGCAAAAAATACATGGTTGTCGATTACGAAAAGCGCTTGCAAAAATTATGAAAAACACAAAAAGCACAAACATACATGAATTAACCATGCCACTTCGACAGTTTCTTATAAACTGAGAAAGCTAGCAAGACGGCATAGTATATTATTCCAAGGATTCCCATCCACACACAAACATTGTACACATCTAACAATAACGCTGGATTAAACAGCGGGTTTATCGTCAGTGGATAGAATGGACGTATGTCACCGTACAGCGGAGAATCCAGTAAAACGTGGAGTGCAGCGCCCAGAGCACCCGCAAGCAAGAAGGATTTTAGATTCAACTTGTCATCTGGCTCCAACAAGAACGATTTATAGAGCGGATGCAAGAACCTTTGAAGAAGGAACACCGCGTAACCAAGAGCAAGACCCACAAAGAAAGCCAAGAAGAACGTGTGCAAATACCCGTGTAAAGGATACCTCAACCCATAAAAAAGCACCAAGAAAGGCTCAACATCAACTATCACGTTAGCCAACATGAACGTGGGTGCGTGCATGTATTTCCTGAGCGGAAGCCCCAAACCCAAAGCCGGACCCAAATGGAACGGAGTGACTGGCACGCCTTGTTCACCCGTCTTTCAATTGGAATGCAATCTTCCCCTTCTTTTTTTGGCGCGGCACCCCATAGAAATAACGTTCCGAATCGTAAAAGGGCGCGATTGCATAGCCGTAATCTTGCATAAGTTTCAGTACCGCTCTCGAGTTTTCGCTGAGAACCTCCAGAATTATTTTCGGAGCGTACTTTGTAATCGTCTTATGAAGACCTCTTATGACCTCTAGCGCCGCGCCCTCCACGTCTATTTTAATCCAGTCAACGCGACCTACATTGATACTCTTAACGATACTGTCAACCGTTTTGGCTTCAACCTCAATGTGTCCTAAGCCCTTATTTATTTTGGCACTGTGATGCCCCGCTGTGTCGCCAATGAACAGCTTTAACTTGCAATCTTTATCCCAAGCTGCGATGTTGAGTGCAACGATGTTCTTGAACCCGTTTAGCTGTATCCCCTTTAGCAACGCCTTGTAGTTGTCGGGGTGAGGCTCCAATGCAATTGTTAAGCCTTCGTTCCCCACAATCCTTGCAACTTGTAGCGTGTATTTTCCTACGTGCGCACCTATATCTATGAATACATCCCGCTCTTTTGGCTTGAGGTATCTCCATACGTTTTTTTCGAATCCGAAGGATAGGATGCGGATGCTTTCACTGTCTGAGGGGGAATATTTAACGCCATTCACAATAACGAGCGTGTTCCTCGAGAGGGTATCAGTAGTCCTTCGAATTTTTCCATCTAAAGCAGGGTTTGACCGCATGATGGTTCGGGGAAAGGAATCCAAAATAGCCCAAACAGTAAGGTTTAATATATCCCTAAGACCCAATCCACAACGCACCATTTTCACCCTGTCAAAAAAGCAATCTAGAAACCCTGAAATGGAAGGCATCCATCATTCCCTTCGATTTATATCCCCATCTTTTTCCAACATTTCTAGTATACATTTCACCTTATTGGTTTTCCACTGCAATGCAGAAAGCTGAAGTCACGTAAGAAACTTTCCCTAACTCTCTTATTCCCGCTCGCTCCGACAGATTTTTGGCTCGCCAGAGAGGTATGCATTTCATTTGAAAGCGGCATGCAGCAGGCGACATTCATGGCGCGGGGTGCGGGATTTGAACCCGCGCGGCCCGTTGGGACCACAGGCTTAGCAGGCCTGCCCCCTACCAGGCTAGGGCAACCCCGCGCGGATATAGCCTAAATGCCTTGTTGTCGCGTGATTATTTCTGTGTTTCGTGCGTGGATGTCACAAAAAACCTTTATAATGGTGTTTCTCTATTGCTGTATTCATCAGTTGAGCCTAGAGCCATATGACACAAGAGCCAAAACCTGAAGATAAACCGACCACGAGCACAGCCGAGCCTAAACTTTTGATTGACAGGCCCTCTGATTTCAGGTTTCACGCAGCTTATCTCGTCTATTCCGACGCCTGGGACAAGACTGCGTCAGAAGAGGTCAAGAAGAAGCTGAACGAGCTCATAGAGTCTCTCTCGAAGGAAGCGATTGAGTACGAGAACTTCTACGCCAGCATCGGTCAATACAGAGTCGAATTCAACCCCGAACACTTCGTAGGTGGCCCGCATTCTTCACGAGTGAGGATAGAGACTGAGAGAAAGAGGGACTGGAGAAGAAAAGAAGAGGCGGCGCGCAGAAACCAGAGACACGGAAGATAACCGCCTTAGTCAAAACTCACTAGTTTTTTATAAAGCACGCCCCACCATATCTGTCTGCGAACGGGCCGGTCGTCTAGCCTGGTTAGGACGTCGCCCTTACGCGGTCTCGAACTTAGGAGAGGCGAAGGTCGCAGGTCCAAGTCCTGCCCGGCCCACCAAATACATTAACTCTTTCTCTTGGCTTCTCGAAGGAAGTTTTCTCGATTCTTTGCCAGTTTGCCGTCTTCGATTATCAGGGCTCCTCGGTACCCGCACTCTCTGCACTCCCAGACAGACCACAGTTGGGGAAGCCCGCTAGCCCAGAACACGTTGGTGGAACCGCATTTGGGACAGAATTTAGCCTTTCCTGCCTCACTCTTCTGCACTCATGTGGTTCCTCCTTGATTTACAGTAGTGGTCTGTCGATGATTTTTCTTATCTTTCTTGGTAAGAAAGGCGCCAACAAGGCGATGGGCATGTGTGGTCCGAGTTTTGGCATGAGTCCAACGGCGTCTGTTCCCAGTTTGCATACTACGGCGTGTTCCAAAAGCCCTAACGACTCGATTCTAATGACATCGCGTCCATGCCCCGAAACCTTCACCGCCCTCTCAATATCATGCAGCCACGCGCCCAAAACTATCAATCGGTCAAGGCTGGAGCGAATCCAAGCCGAAAACTGAGACATTTGATATTCCGACAACTCTGCTTCCATTAGCTCGTCTTCAACGTCGCCTTTGCTAACAATTTTCACGTGAAGTGGCATGTGGTCGACGAGACAGTAGAGCTTGATAAGGCTTGGAAGCGCCGGCTTCTTGCCGTCAGTCAGTTGAGCCTGCAACCTCTGCAGCGACATAGCGGCATCGCAGACCCTTGGAGAAAGAACTCCCACGTCCACAACCAGTTTGGCATCGTCTTTCCCAGGAGAGACGACTCTCCCGCGCAGGATGGAGAACCTTTTAACCTTATCAAACGAGACGGGAGCCAACCCTATCTCGCGGTCTAGGAGTTGAAGCGCAACCGCCTCGTCCTCGCCCGAAACCTCAACCTCAACCCATTGACGTCCACTCTTACCCTTAAACTTCACCTCAGCCTCAAGACCCATGCAAAGTGACGAAATCGCTGACTGAAACATTTTGGGGGAGAAAGACCCGTACGCCTTTTGAAGCAACGTGACAGTAATGGGCATCAGATTTCCCCAAGCACGGAAACAAATTCTTGGTGCAGTCGCTTAATTCGGTCGATGGCTGGATGCGTCTTACCCAGGTCGAAGACGTAGGTCTTCAAAGCCTTTTCGAAGGGCACGATTCGCAGACCCTCAACCCTCTTGTCAGCGTAACAGACAATCTTCTCCTCCAACGTTTTAGGAACGTAATCTCTCGCAGACCAGCCCAGCCGTCGCGCTTCATCCCTCGGTATTCCGCCGCCTGCGTGCCGCTCAATTATCAACACTACAGAGTCTGGCAATCCTAGAGAGCGGGCGATGTTTGCGCCTACAAAGGCGTGGTCCACGGTGTGCGTTTTTGAGCGTCCAATGTCGTGGAGAAGACCGGTGATTTCAACTAGTCGAACGTTAACGTTTCGCCCCTTCTTCTCAAAAGCCTTAGCCAGCTTGACAGCGTAGTCGGAGACAGCCTCGCAGTGTCTCACAACGTTCGGCTTGCAGCCACTCTGAATGAGGAAACTCAGAGCCTCTTGCCTGGAAGGCAGCCGCTCACTCACTCAGCCAGCTCCTTCCTCAACCGCTCGACCTTCTCGTTCAAAGCCTCGACTAGGTGCCCGTTGTCGAAGTGCATCAACGGCTTGCCACAGGAGGGACAGCGGAAAACGAGCTCAACAGCATCCTCAAAAGGAACCTTTCTACACTGGGGCGTGCCACAGTAATAGAAGTCGTGCCCCTTCTCGTAGTCAAGCCTCGCCTGAAGCTTCTCGAGAACCCTCTTCTTCTGATTGAGAATGAAACCCTCCATCTGGTCGGGTTGAAGCCTCCAGTGAAAGATAAACCAGCCCGTGCTCTCGTCCCGCGACCTCCTGAGACCAACGAGAGAGTGATCATAAAGCCTGTAGAGAATCTTGCGGACAGAGTTTAGGCGTATGCCCGTCTTGTTGGCGATTTCATCGTCGGTTATTTCTTCAACTCCCTTTAGCACGTTAATGACCTGGACTGCTTCTTCACTGCCGAAGACCTCAGCGACCTTGTTCAGGGTTTCGTCGTCGATGAAAGAAGCCACTATATGGGACACCTCTGTCTCGGAGCCACCACCATAAATAGTGCATATGTAGGCTTAAATTTGTTTGTTCCATGAACGAAGAAATCACGGTTGCACCACTTGTTTACCCCGTTTCTGAGGAATAATCCTCATTTTGGCACGCTCAAACTCCGTGGAAAGCCCATAGCCGCCCATGAAGCGGTCGAGAAAAACAGCTAGGCTTGAGCACTCTGAATGGGGCTGGTTTCCAACGGCAACATTAAAGTCTGAGACTGCCTCAGAAAAGAACTGGGACGGAACCTTACGACTGCCGACAATGACCAGAACGTCTCTGCCCGTGGCTTTGATCCTCTCCAGAACGTCGCTGGTTTGAATGTTCTCTCCGTAGGCTGTCAAGTGAACGACAACTCCACCCCTAGACCTCCACCCCAAAATGACTTTTTTCCAAGACTTGCCCATCTCAAAGTGAAAAGGTCCACCCCATCGCTCCACTACTTTTTCAACGGTTGCCTTGACTTTATCGTCTTTGACATCCGCCAAAACGAAGTCTGAGGCGCCCATGGCTCGGGCTGTGAGGGCGACGTGCGCCGTGAGTCTCTTGTCTCTGTCTCGATGACCCCACCGCAAAACGGCTACCTTCTGCAACCGCCGTGTTCTCCTACGTCATGTAGTTAAATAGTGTTGAAAGTTCCGCCCAGACTCTCCACTCGTTTCCTAACGTTTTCTGCGAACCACGGAGCAGATTCAAAAACGACGTGAACACCGTCGGCTTCGTATTTGAGGCTCTGAACGTCGGCGTGGCTGAACAGCCAGGACACGAACGACATCGAATCTTTCTTTAAGGGAATGAAGAATGAGGCTCGAACGTACTGCCTCAGGAGGCGTGCCATCTCTTGTTTGAGGGTTTGGATGTTTATCCTGTGGAGGGCTGAGACGGGCAGGGGATTCGGCGCCAGGTTTTTCAATGATTCGGTTCGAAGTTGCAGGTCGCTGTCCGAGAGCAGGTCGATCTTGTTGAGGGCGGTTATCACCGGAATGCCCGTCGCGCCTATGGTTTGAATCGTGTCCAAGCAGACTTGCAGTTTTTTCTGGACGCTCTCTAGCGGCTCGCTGATGTCGACGACGAGAAGAATGAGGTCGGAGAATATTGTCTCCTCGAGGGTTGAGTGGAAGGCTTCGATGAGGGTTAAGGGTAAGCGGTCGATGAAGCCCACAGTGTCCGTCATTAGCACTTTTGCCTTAGATAGGCTTATGGCTCGCGTGGTGGTTGAGAGCGTGGTGAAGAGTTCCGTGTCCGCAGACACTGGGACCGTTTCCTCAGCCAACGCGTTGAACAACGAACTCTTCCCCGCGTTGGTGTAGCCCGCTAAGGAGATTGCGGAGTAGCCTAGTTCGAGTCGGCGGGCTCGGTGGAGACTCCTCTTCTTGCCCACAACCTTCAACTTGTCTCGGATTCGGTGTATCTGCTTCTTTACGGACTCATAATAGAGGTCAACTTCGTAGGCGCCGAGACCCATGAAACCTGGCTGCTCACTCATCCTGGCGAGTTTGACTTTTTCCTTGGCACGTGGGAGCTCGTATTGCAGTTTGGCGAGTTGAATCTGCATCTTGGCTTCGGTTGTGGAGGCTCGGCGGGCGAAGATTTCGAGTATGAGCTGGAAGCGGTCTATGGCTTCGACGCCTGTTGCCTTGGCCAGGTTGTAGGCTTGGAGCGGCTTCAGTTCGTTGTCGAATATCACTTTTTCAGCCTCTTTCACCTTCACAAGTTCTGCGAGCTCGTTGACTTTGCCGCTTCCTATTTGGTAGCTTGGGTCGCGCTGCCTAACCTGCTCCATCCTGCTCACAACTGTGTAGCCTGCAGATTCGGCTAGGCTCCGTAGCTCGTCGAGGTTTGAGGGTTCGTGAGCTAATCGGCGTTGAACCATTACCGCTCGCGTTGTTTATGCCTCCGACTTTGTCTTCCTTTTCAGTTGGGCGATGTCTCCTAAGGTGATGGGCTTAGGAGCAGCCAGAGCCTCTGATGATACCTTGGGCTCTGACACCTCAGCCAACAACTTTATTCTTAGGGCGTGTTGCAGTTTCTCTGCGAGTTTTTGGTCGGGTGTCATCTTCCCGCTCTCTATTTTGCGCAAAACCGAGACCTTCTCGCTTATCTTCCTGCCAAAGTCTTCGTGGCTGAGCCCGAGTTTTTCTCTCGCCTGCCTCACCTTCGAGCTGAAGTCTTCCACGAGGTCTATGGACTCTTCAACCCTGATCGTGGGCTGCTTTCTAGTTGGGATTATGGGCGTGGGCAATCTTCTGGCTACTTTCTTTAGGCGGGGTTCGGTTTTCTCCTCCCAGTATATGGAGCCTAGTCTGACGCATTCGTTGCAAACGAGCATCTTGGCTCCTTCAATCACCGCTTTGAATGGTTTGCCCACGATTCGGCGTCCACAGACCTCGCAGCGCAAATGCTATTCCCTCCAAAACTGTTTTTATCATAACCCCATCCTTTATACTTTGTCAAATTTGACGGTGAAAACATGCGCAAAAAAGACGAGGTTCTGCAGAAAATCCGTGGCATAGCAGACTATCAACTTGGGAGAGGAGTGGGTAGAGCACTCTTCCCCGATGCTGTGAAAGTCGTTTTCTCGAAGACAACAGGGAGGATACGCCACGTTTATTTGGGAAACGAGCGTTTGGCTACGCTGCGACCAAAAGACGGAACGTTCTCATTAACTATTGCTGGAGCCAAGAGAATCCGAGACGGCGTCAAGCCTCCAAGACTCTGGGTTATCGTTCAGAAAGATGCCGCGCCCTTTGTCGCCAAAGGTAGGAGCGTCTTCGCCAAGCACGTGGTTGACGCCGACGAGGAAATACACCCACAAGAAGAGGTCATCATCCTTGATGAAGACAGCGGAGTCTTGGCTGTTGGAAAGGCGATTCTGACGGGGGCGGAGATGAAAGCCTTTAAGAGGGGGGTGGCTGTGAGGGTTCGGAGGGGCGTGGCGGAAGAGGTTAAGAACCCCGTTAACAAAGTGTACTGTTAATTAAAGAAAGAAGCGTGACTCGAAGATGCGCAGAATCAGCCCACGAGAAGCAAAACGCATGATGCAACGCATGGGCGTAAGCATGGGCGAGATACCCGACGTTCAACAGGTCGTCTTCAAAACCAGTTCAAAGGAGATAATCGTCGAAAACCCCGAAGTGGCGGTTATGGAGATGCACGGTCAAAAAATCTTTCAGGTAACTGGCGAGAAAATCGTGGAGAAGGCTTTGGAGAAGAAGGAAGAGAAAGTAACCATTCCAGAGGAAGATGTGCGGTTGGTGGCTCTCCAAGCCAAAGTGAGTCCAGAACAGGCCAGAGCAGCGCTGGAACAGACCAACGGCGACTTAGCCCAAGCCATACTCCTTCTAAGTCAAACAAAATAATAGCTAGAATTGTTGGAGTATGTCTTGTTTTTCCATGACGTGGCCGCAATAGTGGCACTTGAGTAGAAGCGGCTCTTCTCTTTCAACGTAGAACTTTGACTGGACGGGTTCGTCGCTGTTGGACACACACGCCGGGTTGGTGCACTTGACTATGCCACGTATTGTCTCGGGCAGTTTCACGCGCTGCTTCTCGACCACCCTGTAATTGTGGATTATGTTGATTGTGGCGTGAGGCGCCAAAAGAGCAATTTTGTCGACCTCAGCCGAGGCGAGCTTACGCCCCTCTATCTTAACCATGTCTTTAACCCTCAACTTCTTGCTGGGAACGTTCATGGCAACAGTCACAACGGCAGCCGTGCGTCCAGTTATGCCCAGAATCTTGACAACATCCAAGGCGTGACCGCCAGTGATGTGGTCGATGACGGTGCCCTCCTTGATTTTCGAAACACGCAGAGTCCTTTTAGACATAGTTTGCACCCCCCTCGCCTCTATTATTCTATTCTAGCAAATAAAAAGAGATATGGGCGCGCATTACTTTGCCAACTTCTTCAAAAATTCGCTGCTGGTCATTACATGACCGTACATAAAAGGCCATTGATGGGTTATTAGATGCTGTTTGTGAGCCTGCTGCTCTTCATCATCCATCGTTTCCACTAAATCCGATAATATGATAGTGAATAATCCTTTTGTGAATCCATCAATAAGAGTTGCATTGACGCAGGCTTCCGCGAACACGCCAGAGAGTAAATATGTGTCCCATCCATGCTTTCGAAAGAGTTTTTGAAGATGAGCATTGGCGAAAGCGGAATAAGTATTCTTTGTGAAAATCTCATCTGGTTCGCGTGGACTAATCCCATCACAGAATTCAACAGATTCCTCGACATTATGCTCAGTGTAGAAGGTTGCATAGGGATTTTCGCGGTACAATCGATTGATGTTTTTCGGTAAATACTCTTCCCTCCAAGGAGTTGACCGAACCCAAATTATGTTACCACCAAGTCTGCGATACTCCTCAGTGAATTCAATGAGTCGTGGAATCATTTGCCTTATTCCATTGAATGTGATGTTTATTTCGGGACGCTCAAACCTCTTACTGCAACAGCTCTTCATCAGATCGACCACAATCAAAGGATACAACCCAACGGTTGCGTGGATAACAGGTTTTTCCTTTTTGGGTGCCTCGTCCATACATACCATCTCGCATCCAAGTGAGATATCAACGCCAAAATCAGTTAATATATATGTCTTGCGCGCGCGAATAATCCTCAAGGTTCAGCAACAATATCAAAAGAGTTATTTGCCCTTCTTCAGAGTTTGTTTGGTGTTTAGGGTTGGAGTTTAAGGGAAGAGACATCATTTCAATCAAAGATTTCACTCGGGAAGAAATAGATTACATACTGACGATCGCCAGCGCCATGGAACCCGTAGCCAAGAGCGGCTCGGACATGCTCCACGGCAAAACGCTCGCCACATTATTCTTTGAACCAAGCACACGAACACGACTCAGCTTCGAGGCAGCCATGCACAAGCTCGGAGGCTCAGCCATAGGATTCGCCGAGGCGGAGATAGCCTCCGTGCGCAAGGGAGAAAACCTAGCCGACACCGTGCGCGTCGTGGAAAACTACGCGGATGTTATCGCCCTGCGCCATCCACTAGAGGGCGCGGCTCGACTCGCCGCCGAGTTCGCTCAGGTTCCAATAATCAACGCTGGCTCGGGTGGAGAGGAGCACCCCACTCAGGCATTGTTAGACCTCTACACCATCTGGAAGGAGCTGCGCAGAATAGACGGCTTAACCATCGCTTTAGTTGGTGACCTCCGCTACGGAAGAACCGTTCACTCATTAGCCTACGCCCTATCGCTCTACGACGTCAAACTGCACCTGGTCTCGCCAGAGCTGCTGAGAATGCGAAGAGAAGTGCTGGACACGATTGGCACAAGAATCAGAGTCACAGAGAAGACAGCTCTAGAAGACCTCTCGAAAGTGGACGTGCTCTACGTAACACGCATCCAGAAGGAGCGCTTCCCAGACGCAGCAGAATACGCCAAGGTGAAGGGCTCGTACAGAATCGACTTAAACCTACTAAAGGACGCGAAGAAAGACATGATAATCCTTCACCCGCTGCCAAGGGTTGACGAAATCAGCCCAGAAGTGGACTCAACACCACACGCACGCTACTTCCAACAAGTCTGGAACGGAATAGTCACGAGAATGGCGCTGCTCGCACTCATCCTCGGAGCTACGGATTAAAAAATTACGACAGATGGAGGTGAGCTGTGGTGATCGTGAAAATAGAGAATCTCACAATTCCCGTGTCAGACCTCAAGAAAGCCATAAACTTTTATGAAAACGTCCTCGGTCTCAAGAAGAGAGACGAATGGTCCACCTACGCAACCTTTAACATAGGTGGCATGATGCTGGGGCTTGACCCGCTCCCAAAGGCGGAGCTTCAGATATACATGACAGTCGCCAACGTAGACGAGGAATACAAGACCTTGAAGGAAAAAGGCGTGCAATTCGTTACAGAACCAAAAGACACCTACTGGGGCAGTCGCACAGCCGTGTTCAAAGACCCAGACGGAAACAAGTTCATCCTCGTGTCATTCAAGAAGAAGTAAGTCTAACAGGAGAATACGCGCAGAAGGTTTACAGAGTCACTCTGAATCTGTCTTGTAGTTCTTGTTTTTTGCCCTCGTTCCACCCGCTCACGGCCTGGTAGTAGCCCGTCACCCGTGACCACCACTCAACTTTGTCTGAGCCGCAGTTGGGACACAGCTTGCTCATGAGCGGCGAGACCGTGCCACAGTGATTGCAGATGGTCAAGTCCTTGGTGTAGGCATAGTAGCCTACATGTGTCTTGGTGGCAATGCGCTTCGTCAGCTTGTAGAGCGCCTCTGGGTCTGGTGAAGCCTCTCCCAGCCAGATGTGGAACATGTTGCCTCCGTTCAGAAGCGGAAAGAACTTCTGTTCAATGTCTATTCTGTCAATCAGCCCAACGTTGGCTCCGACGTAGACGTGGGTCCCGTTGTTGTAGTATATGGGGACATCCTTCTCGCCGTCGGCTAGCATCTTCTCAGCTTGTGGTAAGTCGCCCTTGACCAGTTTCTCAGCGCTTTCATGATAGGCGTCCGTTAGCAGGTCTGCGACGGCGAACCTTTGAGCGGTCGATTCTGCAGGCGTCCGTGCCAAGGCGAGTTTTAGACCACTTCTCTGCTCCAGCTCCTTCTTGTATCTCTGCATTTCCAGAATCAGTTTGACGAGGATTTTGACGGCGTCTGGGTGCTCGTGCAGTTGATAGCCCGTGTGCCACTGAGCCATCTCGTTTCCGCCAACCAAACCAATGGTGTAGACTAGACTGTCGAAGTCTATGGCTGGTGGTCCTCTCCCGCCAGTCTTGGGGTCGAGTGGTCGCTGCGTGGCGAACGGCACTCTGTTCCGTTTCAGAACCAAATCCATCCACTTGCGCTTGACCCTGAATATCTCAACGGAGAGGTCCATTAGTCGGCGAGCCTCCTCAAACAGCGCCTCGTCGTTTCCTTTCGCCTTGTAGGCCATCCTCGGAAGGTTGAGGCTCACGACCTGCCAGCTTCCCATGGTGAAGTGTCTTCCACCAACGAAGTTCATCTTATCCTGGAAAACTGGATTGTTCTCTGGAGTCTCGACGAAGCAGTAGGCGCAGCACTGGTAGCACGACACGCCCTTGCCGTAGCCTCTGTAAGGCGGCATCAAGTTGTCGAAGTAGGGGGTGCCGAACTTGGCGACAACCCTGTGAACGTCGAGCCAGAACTCGTCGTACTCCGGCTTGAAAAATTCTGGGCTTAGGCTGTTCTCCAGCTTGGGGAAGTTGAAGGGCTTACCTCTATAGTCGCCTCTCAGAGCCACCTCGTACAGCGCCTTGAACATGAGGCGCACTTCGTCTTCGTAGTCGCCGTAGACGTCTGGTCCGACTCGTCCCATTGTGACAACGGGAGCCTTTCGCCAGAGCTCTGGAACTCCGGGCTGCACCTGAACGTTGCTGAAAACCAGTTGACCGCCACGAGCCACGTAAGCCTGCGTGTACTCGAAGAACATCATCTGCATCATTTGCCTGATCTTCTCGTAGCTCAAGCCTTTCATGAAGGGTGCGAGAAAAATCAGGAAGTTGTAGAAGCCCTCGCCACCAGCGAAGTTTGTTTGCGCAGACGCCAGGATTTTGGCTGTGTGTAGAATGGCAACCTCTGGGTGCTTGGCTGGACCCGCCACACTCGTCCGAGTGCCCATTCCGTCTGGCATCAAGCCGTAGTAGAAGAAGTAGCGGAGATCCCAGTCTTGGCAGAAGGGTCTGGTTCCGAAGTATTCCAAATCGTGGATGTGGAGGTCGCCCGATAGGTGAGCGTCAGCAAGTTTGGGAGGCATGAGCAGCAGGTATTCTTCGCCCGAGACCCAGTCCGCCTTCCTCTTGTGCGACGTCTCGGCGTTTGGTTGGAGGTTGGCGTTCTCGTTAGCCTTGAAGCCCTGTCCGATGTCCATTAGATAAGCGTCGTAGACGGGCGCGCCAACCCTGGTGAGCACGTTCCGATAAATTGCGTACTCAGGCTTCTCTCTTGATTTGTCCAACAAGACGTTGTTGACCAGCTCCCGGATGAGGGGTCCACTGATGAAGCTCAGCCTCAGGTTGAAGACTTTTCGTTCTGCTTCGCTGGCTATTTCTTCAGCCTCTTCCACGCTGAGAGGTCTCACGTCATAGAACTCTTTGGCGAGCTTCGTCTCTGTCAGGAGTTGTTTCACAATGGCGTTGCGGTTCCACGGAACGATGAACCCGTCGCTTCTTCTCACCTTCGGCTCTTGCGGAGCCTCCTGAACGAGAGCGAGTCCACCGCCCTCGCCGTTGCCGTCGGGCATTACTTTCCCTCTATAATGCCCAAGAGCTTTTCTGTGGCGAGCGAACCATCCACAAAAATCTGGTCTTCAGTGAGAATAGCGCCTTCAACCTCGATGACTGGGGCCGACAGAATCACGAAGTTCCTCATAACCAAATCAGTCATGACGTCGATGTCTTCGAGGCTTCTCTCCTCAAACTCTTTGTTTCTGGTTTGAAGCCACTGCTTCAACACGACACACTTGGAGCAGCCGTTCGAGGTGTAAACTATTACCCTGTTCTGTGCGGAGTCGACAATGACCGAGTCGGTGTGTTTCGGATAATCCACGAGAAACCCTCCGAGGAGGCGGTTTACACGTTAAGAGCGCCGTTCAGCTATTAGTTTTATATACAACTTTTATGTGAATTCTGAAGAATATTCTAACCGAACTACGTGGCTTTTGAACACCTTTCTGACGAAAATTCTCATGGAAATTTTTACTTAAATTTTTTAAAATAAAATGTTTAAAAAACTGTATTAAGTCTGCTGCAAAATTGACACAGCCAGTATTCGTCAAAGGACTAAATATTGCTCTTTTTATGTAGATGTGGTCATCAGCCTATACTTTTCTGGCAAACGCTTGTAGAAAGTCACAGCGTCAACCGAACCACACAGAAGGCACTTTGGTTGCAGTCCGAAAAACGTCTTCTGACATCGGGCGCAAAAAGTCAGGTGGCGACTGTAGGTGTAAAGACCCAGACGGCTCGTGGTCACAAGCTGCCTGGTCGTGGACATCAACTCGTTCGGGTCAGTCTCCTTGTCGGCGAGTTCAAATTTGGCCAAGTGACCTCCAGGCGAGAGCTGATGAAAACTTTCCTCGACCTTGGAGACTTCTAAAAAGGGAGCACTGGATTGAGGGGGCACAGCCACCATGTCAGTGTAGACGGGTTGCTCTTTGCCGCCCCTCACGCGAACGCGCGCCAAACCATACCTCTCCACATCGAGTTCTGCTAGTCTCTTGGCAGCCTCGCCGCTGGGAATCATAGACAAAACCGGACGCGTCTCTGGTCTCTTGGCGCTCTTGCGCACTTCACCAAGAAGTCTTTTCATGGTGCCCTCTGCGAAACTCAGGGATTTAGAGTCTTCAATAAGGGGCTTACCAGTGAACGATTCAGAGGCTTCGTTGAGACCGACAAAGCCGATTAGGCGAGTGGAGTTCTCTAACCTGAAATACTGGTCGCCACCCGCCTTCTGAGTCAGGAAGGGTAGAAGCCCCTCACGCAATCGCTGTCTGATGGTTAGATACTTGATTTCTAAGGCTCGCAGCGCCATCTCTAGTTGCTCGTCTAACAACTCGTTGAACTTGGCGTGGCTACCTTCAGCATCGTACGAGACCCTGGGCAGATTTATCAGAACGTTGTCAATACAGCTCGTTCGCACCGTGTCGAGCTCCCAGTCGCCCTTCCAGTCACTAGACAAACGACATCCCGTGGCGGTGTATGAGGTGTTCTCTTGCTCCTTGAAGCAGAGATTGGCGAAGTAGGGAAGCCCCCTCTCAGCTGCGAGCTTATGCGCCTCGTACAGCAGAGCCTCGCCTTCCTTACTCTGAAACGCCTCGGGACGAATCTTGACTATGAGACTGGGCTGAAAGATGGGCTTGTTCCTGCCGAGTTCAAGCATCGCCTCCAAGAGAAGCGAGTTTATGAGGCGGCTCTCCTCCTCGAAGTCTGTGTAGAAGCCCACCCCTTGTCCGTTTGGTCCAACAGCGTCTTTCTCCTTCAAGAAGGGGGGAATCATCAACTCTAACCCCAAGGAAGCCTCAATGGGGGAACCACCCTCTGAGAGGGCTTGGCTCAAGCTGAAGATGAAGAAGCGCATGCTCTCACGGATTCTTTCAGTTGAGACGCCTCTGGCAAAAGGCGCCAAGAAGACGTTGAAGTAATCGATTGTTTGCTCACCAGAGACCTCTGTGGCGGTTGCCCTCAGTAGAGCTAAGACCACGAGCAACGCCGACTCGAAACTCTTCGGTGGAGGGAAGGGAGCCCCAGACAACTCAGGTTTCCCGAGGCTAAGACCGTTCTGCAGGAAAAAGCGGAGGTCGTGGAAGAACTCTCTGGGCTTCAGAACCCAGCAGCCGAGGTTGCTCAGGTGAAGCGAACCGGAGAGGTGGGCGTCTGCAATGTCTCTAGGAAGGATGTTGAGCAGAGTGTATTCTTCGATGACGGCGTCTCCAGCCGCGCAGTGAACCGCCTCAACGCTGAGGTGTTGGGCACCAGCCGACTTGATGAGTTGAGTGACGTCGTAGACGGGCAGTCCCAGTCGGGTTAGCTTGTGCCTGTATTCCTCGAGCCCCTTCTCCATCAGTATGGCGTTGACGAACTCTCGAATTAGGGGTGCCGTGAGATACTTAGCCTTGACTTCTTGTAGGCGGCCTTCGGTTTCGCGGGCTATCTTCTGTGCCAAATCGAGTGGGACGCTTGCCTCCTTCACCAACGCCTCGGCTATTTTGTTTCGGTCGAATTCTTCCATGGCTAGGCGGCTGGTGCGAACCATCATCTTTCGGCGCTTGAAGACTCGCTCCTCGATTGTTTCTGTCACGTCGACGAGCATCCGACCGAGGTCGGTTAGGCGGTACTTCTTTGTTTCCACGTCGGGTTCGATGAGGTCCGCCTTTAGGAGAAACTTGAGGTGATAGGCGAATCGACCGGCGTCTCGGCTCGGGTTCAAGCGCAGTGTGTTCATTATTTCGGTGTATGAGAGCGGTCCCCTGTCCAAGAGGAGGTTTAAGACTTCCAGTCGCAGGGAGGACGCAACCGCCTTCAGCACTCGGGCTCCGGGACGCCGCCGACTGGACATACTGAGCACATTCCCTTGATACGCAAACCTAATTATATGGGGCTGTTCGGTTTTTAAGCTAGAATGCTCAAGCTTTGCACCTCAGATCTGAGCCATGGAATCATAAAGCAGTTGAATAAGGAACTGATCCAGCGAACCCCATCATTATTTAAGCAGTTTTTCGCTTCTATAGACAATAGACAATAGACAGAAACAAGGGGCTGTCGGCTAGCATGGTTTAGGCTCCTAGACTCGGGACTCCAAAGCGAGAACTCTAGGGACCCCGGTCCGAATCCGGGCAGCCCCACCAAAGATTCTGCGAAATTTAAACTCATTCTTTCATGTTCTGTAATGGAGCAGTCAATGGCTCTGGAATTGAAAAACTAAGTCTGCGTTTTGGGTTGGCTTGCTTGGTTGGTTTTCTTCTCTCTTTTTAGGATTTCTCTAGCCGTGATGAGCCCAGAGACTGAGGCTTGGATTAGGCCTCGGGTTACGCCTGCTCCGTCGCCGATGGTGAACATGTTGTGTATGCGTGTCTCCAGTTGGTTGCTTAGTTCAAGTCTCGAAGTGTAGAACTTGACTTCTGCACCGTATAGCAACGTGTCTTTGCTGTTGAGTCCGGGCGAAACTTGGTCTAGGGCTTGGAGCATTTCTCTTATGTCTGCTAGGTAGCGATACGGCAAGACGAAGCTGAGGTCGCCCGGTGTGGCGTTTTTTAGGGTGGGCACCACTAGGCTGCGGTTGATTCTCTCCTCGGTGCTGCGTCTCCCGACTTCTAGGTCGCCTAGGCGTTGTAGGATTATGCCGCCGCTTAGCAGGTTTGTTAATCTTGCGATGTATTTGCCGTAGGCTATTGGCTCACGGAATGGCTCGGTGAACCTTGTGCTGACCAGTATAGCGAAGTTTGTGTTGTCTGTCTTGCGCTCGGCGTAGCTCTGCCCGTTCACTGTGATGATGCCCTCGTAGGATTCGGTTATGACTTCACCCTTGGGACAGACGCAGAACGTGCGCACGTGGTCGTCGAAAGACTTGGAGAAGAAGACGAATTTGGGTTCGTATAAAATGTCTGTTAACTCTTCCATGACCGAGGCTAGGACTTCGACTCGAACGCCGACATCGACTGGGTTGTTGAGGGTTTTTAGACCGAGTGTCTGGGCTTCGGTTGTGAGCCATTCGGCGCCGCTTCTGCCAGGCGCAACGATCACGTATCTGCCCTGTAGTCTTTCTCCCTTTTTGGTTTCTACGCCTTCGACCTTGCCGTTTTTGACCAGCAGGCTCTTGACTTCGACGCCTGTTTGAATCTCCACCTTGTCTTTTAGGTGGCGGCGCATGTTGCGCAGGACTTGGGCGCACTGTTCGGTGCCCATGTGGCGTATTTTTTCTCGTACGAGCTTGAGCCCAGCGAAAGCCGCCTTACGCTCGATCTCGTCTATTTTGTCTTGGTCTGTGCCGTATACGTGCTCGGGTGCGCCGAATTGGCGGTAGATGCTGTCAACATAGTCGATGTGGTCGGCTAGCTTCTCTTTGGTTGTGTAGTCTGTTAGCCATCCTCCGACTTCGGTTGAGAGGTCGAGTTTGCCGTCGCTGAAGGCTCCGGCTCCTCCCCAACCCTGAAGGAGGGTGCAGGGGTCGCAGTTGACGCACCCGAACCCTCGGTTGGCTGGGCACTTGCGCTTTTCTAGGTCGGGTCCCTTATCGAGCATGAGAATCTTTAGTTGCGTGTTGTTGTTTTTGGTGAGTTCTAGGGCAGAGAATATGCCTGCTGGGCCTGTGCCCACGATGATGATGTCGTAGGGTTGAGCCAAGACAAAGCGCACCCTATCGTTTCATGAAAGCCCAAAACAAGATAACACAACCAAAATATATGCTAATCGGTAAAGCACCTAAGAATTAAGTTGAAGACTTTGGTTTAATGCCCGCTATTAAATCTGCCTTTATGGAACTTCGCAGCCATTTTTGAGCTTACTTGAAAGTCGTTGATGTCTCAAATCTTGCTGGGATGAAAGAAACATTAACCTTATCGCTTATCGTTAAGTCTTCGTAATCCATCGTATGGAGGAGTTGTTTTCTATTTCATTTATGCAGGACAGAATAGTGACTTTATCGAGACCTTTACTTATGCTTTCGATATTTGCTATGAGCTTATGTGTATCCTTTTCTTTCAATGTTCCCAAATTCTTAATTCTTGTACATATCCTCCCAATTAGATCACTTACATCCGGGATCTTCAGTACGCCATAGTATTGTGGTGTTTCATGAATAAGATATACAGTTAGCCACTTTTCGAATGCGGGGTACCAAATTGTTCCTAGAATATGAAGGGCAATCAAATTTGCACTGTTTAATGCGTCTGCAGGAAAGGCTAGCCCGAACTCCGTGTATTCAGAGGCGTAACGAGCAAGTTGATTTGTTACATCCGTAACTTTGAAATCAGTAGGCTTCGTTTCTATTGCCTTACCCTTAAAAAGAAAATCTGGACCTACCTTACGTGGCTGAAGCTTAACACTCCATTCGCTCTCCAAATATCGTGACATAATTTCTTGAACTACATTTTCTTCCATAACTACATTTCCCGGCTCCTGCCGACTATTCAACCTTGATTGTAGCTTTTTTCAGCATGCACCGACCGTCATCATCAATAACCCATACTACTACATCTCCAGCTTCTATGCCTAACACCTTTCTAACTTCCTCAGGAACTGTCACTACACTGAAGGTTTTCTGTAATCTATAGGGGCCTAGGGTCCTCACGACAAGCACTCCTATTTTCTATATTATAAATAATTCCTATATACTTATAAATCTTTTGCTCCTTTATTTAAACTTAGTGATACTATTGCATAGAAATTGAAAAATTCCTGTCAAACAAGAGAGAAGAAGAGAAAGTGTCTTCTTTCGAATCGTATTTTGTGGATTCCTATGGGTTGAAGACAACTCCAGTCTTGCTCCTCGTGTGAGTCTGTCATACCTAGTTAAGTTCGAAAATCTTTCGTAAAATATTTCTTGTTTTCCATAATTTTTAAGGAATTTTGTCATTTTCGAAATTCAACGAATATAACTGAGAAATGCTTCCTCACACGGAGAGAAGGTACGGCGTTACTTTCATCCACTAGAAATTCACAAAATTGTTTCTCCAATAACTGTATTTTTGATAACGAATTTAATCCATAAATTTTTCTTCATTCTGGAAATAAACCAGTTTTCAAAGTTTTTTCTTATTTATATTTTCCAGATACTCCGTCTTTGAAAATGTATTTTGTGGATTCCTATGGGTTGAAGACAACTCCAGTCTTGCTCCTCGTGTGAGTCTGTCATACCTAGTTAAGTTCGAAAATCTTTCGGATATATATGCTTAACTCCTTATTTCTCATCAATTGCCCGAGGCGAAACAAGGTTTAACTTCTTTACTACGATTTGCCATAGCTAAATCTGCATCGTAAGTTTAGATAAACTTTTCAGAAAGCGCAAGCAGCTTGAGAGCTGTTAAGCCCAGACATATCTTATGACGTAGTCTATTCCTCTTTTCTCAATGTGAGCTGTCATGGTTTTCAAGTTCTCTATTGGGATCATCATGACGCCTCTTCCGACCTTGTAGCCACCCAGTTCACGTATGAGTCCTTCATACCTGTATCTGCCCTTTCCTCTTCCCTCGAGTTTTTGGGCGAAACCCACTCTCTCCTTCGGGTTTAAGCTGGCTGTGCTGTAGGTTATGAGGGCGTAGGGCTTGTGTCTAGGAGTGAGCAGCTTCTTTACGTCTTCGTTTGCATGGTACATTTTTCCATCTCGCAAGGCAGACTCCAGAAGCGACGAGGTCTGCAATTCATCGAAGGTCAAGCCTACGACTTGAGAGAAGAGGTCGCTCTTCGATGTCGCCTCGTATATCTCCTTCAAACCCTTGTCGAGGCTGCCTTTATCCTTGAACACAACGAGGAGGTCGACGTCGCTTCCTTCGTCGAAATCACCACGCGAATAGCTGCCAAACAACACCACACCTATGACGCCTTCCACCTCCTTCATCTTGCCGACAACATGCTCGATTTCTTCATAGACCCGTGACTGCAATGTTCTCCCTCCTGCTAAGTTCAGTCAAACATTCTTTAAGGATGGACAAAGCCTGCTCAGCCCTTTCACCGTCTAACCCACCATAACCCAGAGCGCCATAGATTCCCCAAAGCCGATCCCAAGCGTCCAACAAATCGGGGTGATGTGCCTTCAGCCAATCACGGCGGTTCTTGTGAGCAGTTCTCGGATACTCGTGAAAGTGCAAACCATCCTTAAAAGCGCAGGCCTCTATCATCTGCTCCAGCGCCCTAAGAGACAGCAGCCCCACATTGGAAAACCTTCTGTTTTTCAACTCCTCCAAGGCGCCTCTCAAGTTTTCTAGCGCTATATTCGCATGTTGAGGTGTGTCGCCCATACTTGTTAATTATTAACAAACCTTATAAGGCTTCCCACACTCCACACTCAAAACTCAAACGAAACATCTCAAAAGCCAAACAGACCCTCTAGACGAGGCTATGCCCGTCTCTGTCTCTCTTTCAGCGCCTATTTGGTTCCTAATATAGGGGCCAGGCTATCCGTGCGCACACACAAAAACAGAATCTGTTTCTCACTCAACACCATCAACATTCCCCAACATACCCCCCTCCCGGTATAGGTAGTCTCACACACGCACGCGCGACCTTCAAGCCATCTTAGGCATAACCAAATCAGCAATATCCAAACTGTGCTCATAAATCCTACTCACAGCCGAAGCCACAGCAACTATCTGAGGAGCAACATCCGCCGACTGAGCACGCGCGAACGCCTCAACCTCACGAACCGCATCAACCACACTCTGACGCTCACTCCGAACAGCCTCAGCCAGAGATATATCCCGAGAAAACAGAGCCTTCAAGGCGTTCTCATGCGAATCATAAGCAGCCCTGTGCAACCTCAAGAGAAGCTGAGCCAGCTCCTTACCAACCCTAGTGCTCCCCAATCTGGTAGCCAGCTCCGCAATTCGAACCGACTGATCACCAATCCCCTCAACAAGACTCGCCGTCAAACGATAATCCAGACAATCAATAGGAACAATGCCTAGCTTCTCACTCAACCCGGGATTCTGAATGACAGTGCGAAGGATGCGCACCGAAAGAAAATACAAACGATTAACCTCGTTATCCCGAGCAATCACATTCTTAGCCAAGCGAATATCGCCCTCAATCAAAGCCGTAACCGCATCCCTATGCATATCTGAAGCAATGGAGTACTCACGCCGCAGAATCTTCTCTGGCGGAAAAGCAGAAGGCTCAAGCAGACACTGCATAACAATCTTCGCATAGTCCTCCTCAATAATCTCCAACCCAATCAAACGACTCGAAGCAAGCTTAATCCGCTCACGGTCCTCAGGACTAATCTTATCTCTGGCCTCAACACGAATGATGTCATAGCCAAGCAGGTATTTCCCGACAATCTCACGATCCAGAAGCGGCGTCGGCTTGACGACAACCATCTGCGGCATCCTCTCAGCACTGTGCTTCGCGTCAATAATCAACCTGCCGTCAGACGTCTCAGAAATGGAAACAAGCGAACTACGCTCCAGACCGCTCCTCTCAGCCCAATCCTTCGGCAAACAAACAAAGAAGGTCCCGCCGCCCGTTCTTTGAACCTTTCGAAGCTCCATATAGAACCCCAAACCAAAGTATGAATCCGTATAGATAAAGCTATACCATTAAAAACTCTACAGCAAAATCATGACACAGAGGAACAACCAAACAGATGCACGGAAATAAATCGCAAAAGAACAAAATCATAGGCATCGACCTAGCGGCAACGCCCAAAAACCCCACAGGATGGGCTCTATGGAAGAAAAAAGTGGTATCAACGCGTCACATCTATAGAGATGACGAAATTCTGACTTTCATAAAAAACTACGCCCCAACTCTCGTCGCAATAGACGCTCCCCTAAGCCTTCCAAAGGCGAAGAGCACGAGAAAGGCGGACAAAGACATGCATAGGATGGGTTACCCAGTTTTGCCCCCGCTATTTCCAGCAATGAAGAAGCTCGCCCAAAGAGCAATCACCATGACTCAACAAATTCAAAAATTAGGATTCCCAGTCATCGAGATTCATCCATCATCCACCCGCAAGGCATTACAAATGCCAGCCAAGGACTGGGCAACCATACAGGCGATTCTAGTTCAAATGGGATTGAAGGGAGACCTGAGAAAACGGGCTTTGACACCACACGAGTTGGATGCCGCAACCGCAGCATTGACAGCGCACCTACACCTAAAGGGAAAAACACAATTGGTAGGAGACACAAAAGAAGGTTACATCGTGGTCCCACAAAAGAGCAGCTGGATGAGGCTGAGACTTTGAACGAACACCTCCAAAAAGCCGTTTCCTTCGCCCTAGAAGCCGGATACCAGATAGACAAAGCAGCCTTTGACTTTCTCGAAATACTCTCCAAAACAGAAGACCCCATTACGCTAATGGAGAGAGCCATCAAAAAAATAGAGCCGCTCACCCAAAAACCTCTGTTTATTGACCGAAGCCTTTTAGAAGAACTCGTCAAGGAAATCCCCAAGAAAGCAGAGGAAGCAGAACCTGCCCCAGTTCCCGCTATACATGAGCCCAAGCCCATGTATGAATCGAGGAAGTTGCCTTTTCGGGCATACGCCAAAGAAGTCCAAGCAGATGTGACGGTGATAGAGGACCCATCAGCAGAGATATGCACAACCGGATGCGTGGAAGACTACCTCGAATACTTCCGAGACCGCTTCAAAAGATTACAGAAACTGCTGAGGCAAAGGATGGACGTAAAGGATGCGACAACAATCTCAGAGGCGCTCAAAGCGCCAAACAACTCCCGAATCAAAATAATAGCCATGATAACCGAAAGGAGAGAATCAAAGCAAAGAATTTTCCTGAAGGTGGAGGATTATAAAGCGAGTGCTACGGTGCTTGTCCCTCAAAACCTGAGCCAGCAAGTTCTAGAAAAAATCCAAGCGCTATTGTTGGACCAAGTAGTTTGCATCGTTGCCATCAAGGGGAGAAACGACCTTTTTATAATGGAAGACATCCTGTTTCCAGAAGTGCCCCAAAAGACGCCTCATAAGGCACATGAACCAGTCTACGCAGCCTTAACCTCGGATTTGCACGTTGGGAGCAAACTGTTTATGCGAGAGGACTTCAACAGATTCCTGCTGTGGCTGAACGGAAAGCTAGGAAATCCTCAGCAAAGAGAGATAGCGAGCCACATAAAATACGTGGTTATCGCCGGCGACATCGTGGACGGCATTGGCATATACCCTGGCCAAGTTAAGGAACTCGCTATAAGAGACGCCTATGAACAGTATCGGGTAGCGTCAAAGTTTCTTGAACAAATTCCAGATTACATAGAATTAGTTATCATACCGGGCAATCATGACGCTTCAAGAAAGGCACTGCCACAGCCAGCCTTACCGAAGAATTACGCGGAACCCATCTATGAGGCCAGAAAGGCGCAGTCTCTTGGAAACCCTTGTACGATAAGCCTCCACGGAGTTGAACTGTTACTCTATCATGGACGTAGCCTAGATGATGTTGTTGCAAACGCCCCAAATGTAAGTTTCAAGACGCCGAACAATGCTATGAAAATTCTGTTACAGTGCAGGCATTTAGCCCCGATTTATGGGCAAAGAACCCCAATAGCACCAGAGAAGCGAGATTTCATGGTCATCGAGAAAGCCCCAGACATTTTTCAAACTGGTCACGTGCACGTGCAAAAAACCGACGTATACAGAGGCATCGTTATGGTGAATTCGGGTGCTTGGCAGAGTCGGACAGTTTATCAAAGGAAAATGGGCTTAGACCCTACACCAGGAGTTGTCCCCATCATAAACCTTCAAACACTGCAGGCCACATCCCTGGATTTCGCTAAGGAAGAGGGATAGCTAAGGATTCATTCTTTTCAGCTTTTCCTAGGCGACGCTTTTGCAATGCATGTGGGCACATAGTTAATCAAATGCACCATTCGGTTGTCACTTAAGAACACGTCTCTGACCAAATCGGCGGCGATGCCCATCCCAATTTTTTTCGTGCGTCCATACCGCCCCATGCTTATTACTCGTGTGTTCAGTAATCCAAGAGCGTCTAACTCGTTGATCAGACCGCTCACGCGCCTTTGCGTCAAGGGAGTCATGCCGCATTGTGTGCAGAGTTCCCGATAGACCTCGTAGATGTCGCCTGTTATGGCTTGCTGTGCATTCATTTTGCTCAAGACATAGACACAGCACATAACAAGCTTTGAATGCGTGGGAAGGTGTTCCAAGGCTTCAAAAACGCGGTCGTGTTCAATCCGCCTCTCTGCCTGTCGCACGTGTTCCTCTGTGATGACTTTAGTGCCCTCTCTTTCAGCCAGTTCACCTGCGACCCGTAGGAGATCGAGGGCTCGCCTCGCGTCACCATGTTCTCCAGCTGCTAACGCGGCGCACAAACGAACTGCACCCTCAACGGATACACCACTGTAAAACGCAAGCTTAGCTCGGTCGTTAAGAATATCCTGAAGCTCTGCAGCATCATAAGGGCGAAAAACCATTTCCTCCTCACTCAACGAGCTTAAAACTCTAGGGCAAAGAAATTCTTTAAACCTAAGGTCGTTTGAGATGCCCACCATAGAAGCCTTGCTATAACGGAGTGCCTCATTGACTCTTGTCAATTCATAAAGGAGTATGTCGCCTCTCGTCTTTATAAGAGCGTCAATTTCGTCTAACACTGCCACAAGTAGAAGCCTGCGTGCGTCTAAGCCTGACCTAAACCTATCGAAAACTTCACCTAGTGACAACCCAGTAAAGGGAACACTCACCTCGATAGAATCGCACAAAAACGAAAGCACCCTGTATTCAGTTCCTGCCAATCGGCAATTTACATAGCAAACTTTCATGGGTATGCTGAATTCGCTTGCTTTCCTGAAGAGCTGAGCCAGCACGTACCTTACGACGGCAGTTTTTCCAGTGCCGGTTTTTCCATAAATGAATATGTTGGAAGCCCGTGCCCCTCTTAGAACTGGAGCGAGCATTTCGCCTAAGCACCTCATTTGATTTTCACGGTGAGGCAGTCTCTCAGGAACGTAATCGTGTCTCAAGACTTCGCGGTCTCGAAAGAGAGATGGGCTCCTCAAAAACTGTTCGAACACTCCGTCCAACACGCCACTTTCATCCATAATTTTACCTCAGGAGCAGGCTCATTGCAACATCCGACTTGAAGGTCTGATTTTCTGAAATAAGAGCTCTAGTTAAAAAAACTAAACACACTACACTAGAGCGCTCAAATGGAAAAAGAAGGGCGAAGCGAGAGCCTCACGTCATGTTGTTTTTTGCGGTTAAGCCCCACCCCTTGATTTCCTGTAGAAAGAGTCTACAGAAGAGAGTAGTTTGTTAGGTTCTTATAGAAAGGAGTCTCCGGTAATTTTGTGGATTTTCGGAATTTAATAGAATTTGTAAAAAACTTTGGAGTTCTGATTCATTTTTCTGTCGTTTTTCCTTAAAAGGAGCATCAGCTTTCCAGTGGAAGAGTAGGGGTGGCGGAGTCTCCTCATATTTCTCGCTTCATCGTTGCTCTGCAGCCTCTAAACAATGGGCTGTGCTTCTCCTTGTAACTGAATGAAAATTCTGCAACAAAGTGTGAAGAACTGTGAAGAACACATTATCCCTTTGTATTTCTACACTTTTCAATTGAAACTAACTTAAAAATATCTTATTCATGTGAAAATAGCTGTTGCTGTTCCAGTGGAAAATTTTTTATTACTCTGCTCCTTTTTGGCGTTCGGAAAAGTCCCTAAAAGTGTGAAGTCTGTGAAGTATATGCGCCAAAAAATGGGATTGCTTGGGATTTTTAACCGTAGTTTACTGATTTCTCTTAATGCTTTTCACCACAAATTCTTTAACTTGTGAACTGTAAAACTTTAAGAAACAGGTGGTTTCTGACGCCAGCTAAGAAGATGCGAGTGGAAGTGTTCGACGGAGGCGGAAACAGGTACACAGTAACCTTTGAGGGAAACGTTACAAGGGATAAAGCGCTACGCCTTTTAGACCTAGTTGAATTACTTGGGGGGGTGCCCAGCGCAAACCTCATTGGAGAAAACGCTGCTACCGAGTTTTCAAAATTTGAAAAGGTGCGCCTAATCCTTGAAAGGCACTTCCCAATCGTTTGGTTTTCGGCCAGGGATGTTCAAACCGTTTATGAGCAGGAGTTGAAGGAACCTGTGGGCTTGAGCACAGTCTCCACCTACTTGTCTAGAATGGCGGGGAGAGGGGTACTTATGAAGAGTGGCACCTTAAACAGGAAGCGCTACAGACTCGTATCGCGCGTAATGCAGAGCACGCTTAGCCTCACAAAAGATAATAAGTAAACGCACCTCTTTTTATGAAATAACAGCACCTCAGTTCATGAAAGTTAGTGGGAGAACCAACCTAAATGGGTGAAGAAATCAGGGAAGACTTAACCGAGATGGAGAAAAAACTGAGGTTATACTTAGAAAAAGGAAGAGCTACTTATTCTGTTGAGGTGCGTGAGGAACCAGTAATAGCAGCGAGGCCCGACATATCTAGGGTAAAGCCCTTAAAAAAGTTGGATAGATTCGACGGGCATGTTTTAGCCGTTGACTGCTCCACTCGAACATTAAAGAGAGCAAACAACTGGGGCATCTACCTATTGCGCGTAGCTTACGCTATTGTAAAGGTGAGAGATGTAGACTGGGGGTACGAGGAGAGGATTTGCACCGCCGTTGGTGACTCTTACATACGTTATCGATTTTTGGGAGATGTTAGGGTTGAATTAGAAAGCCAGATGGCTTTAGATATGGTTCGCCGTCGCAAAATCTGCGAAGGCGATTTCCTCCTCCTCGACGGACCTAGCTATTTCGGGGGGGCTAGAAAGTTTCGCATATCGCTATATGAAAAGTGCAAAGAAGCAAGAATTAATCTTCTCGCAATAAGCAAGCAATCGCCGTCGCTACATGATGAGAAGGGCCGAGATTTCATTGCAGCAGCCTCTATGCTTTCTTCTCACCCTGTTTGGGTTTATCACCCTGTTGCGACGGCGAACATACATGAACACCTTTATGGCGATGTTAGTGTGGTTAAATTGTGCAGAAGTAGCCCACGTGTCTTCCGTTGCGACATTATGGAATACCTCGCGACGAACAGTGTGGATGAACTGCTATCGCCATTAACCTCTATCTCAGAAGATCCCCGATGTTTGGGTTATCCTGTAACCGTTTGGGTTATCCTGTAACCCTTTGGCTTGCGCATGATTTTTCTGCTCCGTCAAACTCCAAACTACTGAGTTACCATGATCAAGTTGAGGAGTTGCTAAACAATGCGGGTTTACTAGAAGCCTTACGCACAGAAGAGCTTTCGTGTAGCTTTGCCGATGAACTCCACGGAATAAAACATGCGTTTGAGTGGGAGTGGTGGGGTGAACAGTTCTGAGCCCATAGGGTTTGTGTGCGGAACTAAGGGAGACTCGGTATCTTTCTTTCTCAATAAAGGGGTCAATCTTTCTTTTGGGCAAATTGTTCGAATAACCTCCGGTGATAGAGGCTTTTACGCAAGGGTCGTTAACGCTGAAAGCAGCTCGACACTAGATACTATTGAGCAACTGAGGGAAGCAGAAGGGAAGGAAGCCTTTGGCCCGTACTCCGCCTACAGAAGCGTTGAGGCTATTCTCTTCTTGGAGAAGAGAGAGGGTAAAGTTCGTTCGCCAACTTTCAACCCTAATTACAGAGATAAGGTTTACGTTGCCAGCGAAGAAGACTGTTCTGTCCTCAAGCTTTCTGGAGAGCTAGAAGTAGGGCGCCTCCGCTCTGGAGAACAACAGTTGGGTTCGGCTGGCGTTAACATTGAAGCTATACCGCTGATGATGGGCATGTTTGGAATGACGGGATCAGGAAAAACAAACACCGAACTGATTTTGAACGCTCAAATCATTGACAATAGTCCTAGAACGGTGGCTCTCATCTTCGACTTCGCCGGTCAGCTCCTTGAAGGGAAGGGAATCAAACCTCAAAGAGGCCTCAAGGACCATCCGTTGTTCCACAGCAGGGTCCAATATTATTCTGCCCGTGATGGGAAGATGGCGGTGGGCTTGTACACGATCACTCCGGAGAAGCTTATCACCCTCTTTCCCGACATAGGTCTTCCCCAGTTTAGACTCGCTCGGAAACTTTACAAAAAGCTGGGTAAGGTTTGGATTGAGGAAACTAGAGAGGTTTACGGCGCGGAGGGACACATAGGGGTGGGGCGTCTCGCTGACTACAAGATGAAGCATGTAATTGAAGCCCTACTACTCAAATTATCATCACTCTCCCACGACCTCTTTCCAGCATCTGATTACAGCTTTGTTGACAGCCTTACTCAGAACATATGCAAAGGAATAACATGCCTTGTAGATATCTCGGGAATAAGCTCTGAGGAGCAAAACAAAATCACATGTCTAACGGCGTCAGCTGTTGCACAGTATTACAAACGGCTGTGGGAAGAAGATTACGAAGAGTGGAAAAAGCTTCCCACCCTATTGATCACCCTTGAGGAAGCTCATGAATTCCTCGATCCAAACAAGCCGAGAACCATATTTTCCGACATAGCCCTAACATACAGAAAGTATCGAGTTGGGCTCAACGCGGTTACACCGCGGCCTTCAAGAATCAACTTCGATGTCTTCGCAGAATTGTGGACAAAGGTAATTATGAAGACGGAGTTGCGCAAGGACAGAGCCTATCTCACAGAAAACACTCCATACCTCGAATACAGCGACACAGAGATCAAGATGCTGGATGTTGGCGAAGCTCTGCTCATATCTGAACCAAAGATACGCTTTGCCGTTCCCATAAAGGTGACGCATTACCCAGAGTACTTGGAGAAGAGGGAAAAGGTAGATTATGGGTTGCCAGCCTCTAAGTCGATGTCTGAAATGGACGAAAAACTGAGAAGGCTCTCTCAGGCTGGGGAAAGCCTAGCCCAAAATAGCAGGTGAACGTTACAGAAACGGTTTTATTCAGCTCTCGTTTCCGTCTTTTTCAAGATCTTTATCATCTCTTCTTTAACACGATATGTAAAGGGCGTTTTTGCAGAGTTTCTTTCCACATAACCCCCCTCATATAGCTTCTTCATCAAACGAGCCGTATGCTCTCTCGTCAGCTTTATCCTGTCTCTAATCTCAGGGGTAGTCTTCTCGCCCTCATCTGCCAGAATTTCAAGAACACGCAATTCGGTCTCGGTCAACGGAGCCAATGCGCGTTCCTTTTTGATAGGGATTGCCGCCTCAATTCTTGTTTCTGGCGTCTCTGTAATGCGTTGCAGCATTCCTTCTTGGTTTTTAGCCAGCGTTTCCACACGTTTCTTGATTTCTTCAACCTCCACCAACAACTTCTCATGCGTTGGCGAGGAGCTGGCAAACTTTGTGGTCAATTCTTTAAGTTGTACTCCTTGTTCCTCTAACTTGTTTGTGATTTTTTCACTTTTGACTGAAAGTGTCTCTAACTTGTGTCTCAGAGCACTCACGTTGCCCTCTTGCCTCTGCAACTGCCTGTTGAAACTTACAATTACGTCGCTCACAACAGTCTTAGCCTCTTCGTATTCTTTCCGGGCTTTCTTTATCCGTCCATAATACAAAACTGTCACCGCAACAGTTGAAAGCAGAAGAAAAATTGTGCCATATAGAAGGATGTCTAAATATGGCAAGGTTTTCTGGACTCCTCCCAAAATGAAAACTGTGACATCGACGTGATTGCTAACAATGTACTCCGTATCACAATTTTCATGTAATAAGAGGTATGTACGAATCGTGACATCACAAGTCACACTTGTCTTGCCCGAGCTATTAAAGCTTATGCTCCCTTGGAGAATGCTAATGAAACACATGCTAGAATACTTCGTGATTTGTGATGTCACGCTTCCGACAGAGCCCGAGTATTGGACAATCCCTCGAGGCTTTTCTCTAGTTCTTCGCGGAGTGCGCTGATTACTCTCAGGTTTTCGTCCATAGGCTCATTATCTGACAGCACGTGTTTGTATGCTTCTATATAATCTCGTAGTTTTTGCGCGGCTTCCAAATAAGGGTCTAGGCGGGTGCTGTCGAAGACTCCCACGTACCCGAGAAGAAAAAGGGTGTACACCGATTGGATTACGTTTCTTCTCGCTTGTCTGAGCGTTCTGTTGAAAGCTCCTCGGCTAGTTCCAGTTCTCGATAGGCGCAATCTCGCCTTTTCTTCGTTCTTTAGAGTTTTTCCGCCAATATTTGAAGCTAAAAAATCTATTAACAACGATTCCAGTTGTATTTTGGTTAGATTGCTGTTTTTTGCGAGCATTTTTACGACGGGGTCGTTCATCATGCCGGATAGCCATTTTTGAACATCATTCTGAGCCTGCAAACTTTGCCCTCGCTGAAGTGTTTTAGGGATACAGTTTTGTATACGCGCACAAAAGACTTGCGGTCGCTTGCAACATTACAAATGTAAACGTTTTATGCCTAAAGGGCGAAAGAGTGTTGAGGAGGAACAACTGTTGACACGCTCTAGTGTTGCAGCGCGTCTGAGAGGAATTAAGCCGTCCGGTATTCGACACCTTTTCTCTCTGGCTCAAACTATGCCCGACGCTATAAACATGGGGCTTGGGGAGCCAGATTTTACTTCTCCAAACCATGTTTTAGAAGGAGCAAAAAAAGCTCTAGACGAAGGAAAGACCCACTACACACCCACAAACGGAATTCCCGAGTTGCGAGAAGCCTTGGCGAAAAAAGCTAAAGCTAACTATGGATTGTCATACGATCCCAACGACGAAATCTTAGTAACTGTGGGAGGAACCCAAGCGATTTTTCTCACTCTGCTCTCTTTGGTGAATCCCTCAGACGAGGTGTTAATTCCTGATCCAGGGTTTGTTTGCTACGGCCCTGCAGTCTTGATGGCGAATGGAGTTACGGTTTCGGTGCCCGTTCTTGAACAAAATGAGTTCAAAATTGACAAAGATGTTGTGATGTCACAAATCACAGACAAGACGAGAGTTCTGATCGTCAACTCGCCTCACAACCCGACTGGGTCGGTTCTTTCGTATAATGATTTGTTAGGTTTGGCCAAGCTCGCTGTTGAGCGTGATTTGGTTGTGATTTCTGATGAGGTCTACGAGAAAATCACGTATGACGGGGCACGGCACCATTGTCTGGCTACTTTTCGTGGGATGCGAGAGCGCACGTTGGTTATTGGGTCATTTTCTAAGACTTATGCTATGACAGGCTTTCGAGTCGGATACGCTTATGGACCACGTGAGTTAATATCTTCCTTGGCTCTGGCGCTTCAGTTTTCTATTGCTTGTGTGGATGGGCTTGCCCAGTACGCTGCTTTGGCGGCTTTAGAGGGGCCTCAAGATTTTGTTGGGGAGATGGTTTCGGAGTTTGATAGGCGGCGTCGGCTTCTTTGCGATAGATTGAATGAGATTGAGGTCTTCAAGTGTAACCTCCCTAAGGGCGCTTTCTACGTCTTTGCTAACGTCAAGGCCTTCAATGCGACCTCTGAGAAGGTTGCCGAGCATCTTCTTAGCAGTGGGAGAGTGGTGACCGTTCCTGGGTCTTCCTTTGGCAAGTATGGTGAAGGATATTTACGGTTTTCTTATGCAACAGCTTACAATAAGATTGTGGAGGCTTTAGACCTAATAGAGAGAGCTGTGAAAGGGTTTGGGCGGTTGTGACATCACGCTAAAGGTTTTCAGCTAACTCTTTAAATTTTGTGAAAAGTTCAGGTCTCAAGTCACGGAGCGCTGGAACGAATGTTTCGACGCGTTCCAAATCTGAATAGCTGATTTCTGCCACAATTAGGTCTTCTTCGTCGTATTTTGCCTGTTTGATTATACTGCCGCTTGGGGCGATGATTCTGCTTCCTCCCCAGAATTGCAAGCCGTCTTCGATGCCGACAAGGTTGGCGAAGGCTAAGAAGGCTGTGTTCTCCATGGCTCTGGCTGCTGTGAGAACCTCAAAGAATCCTCGGCGTACTGAGGGCGAAGCGGATATGCACGCTATGAGTTGGGCGCCTTGGAGTCTTAGTAATCGGGTTATTTCTGGGAAGAATATGTCGTAACAGATGATCATTCCTAGCTTTCCGATTTCTGTTTTGAAGGCGGGTGCGGTGTATCCCTGGCGGAAGTAGCGTTTTTCTTCGAAGACGCTGTGGGTTGGTAGGTGTGTCTTCTGGTACTTGCCGATGAATCCCTTTGGACCGATTAGGACGGCGGTGTTATAGAGGACGGCTTTTGCCTTGGTGCTTTTTTCTATCATTCCGAGGATGACATGAATGTTGCTTTTCTTCGTCTCCTTCTCAATTAGGTGGATAGATGGCCCTGGAACTGGTTCCGCTAGTTCGTATGCGAGGTCTTTGCAGACGTAGCCTGTTAGACTGAGTTCGGGAAAGACAACGAGGTGTGCAGCCTTTTCTTTCGCTTTTCTCATGCCTTTCTTTATTTTTTCTATGTTGGTTTTTTTGTCTGCGATTTTGCAGGATGTTTGGGCGATGGCCACTCGGATTTCTTTTGGCATTTGGCTCTTTCCTCTTGCTTCTTTATTGGTGTGATGAAGGGAAAAGTTTTAGCGTGGTGTGTATGGGAGTCGGAAGTCGGCCCCAACGGTTCGGTATCCGAGTTTTAGGGTTAGGGGAGCTCGTCTTTTGTGTTCTTTTGAAAGCCATCTGGCTTTGATTTCGTCGACTATTTTGAGGGGTAGTTTTAGTTGTTGGGCTATGTCTCTTGTGGGCATGAAGTTTTCTAGTCCGAGTAGGATTAAGTCTAAGGTCTCGTATTTGATGCCTAGCTCCTCTTCTGCTAGGTGTCCTGGCCACAGCATGGGTGTTGGTGGCTTTGTGATGATTTGTTTTGGTACGCCTATGTGTTGGGCGAGTTGTCTGACCTGTGTTTTGTAGAGGTCCATAAGGGGTGAGATGTCGGCTGCGGCGTCTCCCCATTTTGTGAAGTAGCCCATCATGATTTCGGATTTGTCTGAGCTTCCGCAGACGATTTTGCCTAGGAGGTTGGCATGGTAGTAGATTATTGTCATTCGGGTTCTGGCTTTCAGGTTGCCTTTGGTGAGTTTGTCTGCGGGGTCGAATGCGGGTATGGAGCGTGTATAAGCTTCTAGGATGGGTGTGATGTCTATGGTTTCGATGTTGAAGCCGAATTTCTTGGCGAGGAGTTTTGTGTGTCTGATGTCTGTGGGGTTGTATGTTTCTTGTTCTGGTAGTGAGAGTGCCTGTACTTTGTCGCCTCCTATGGCTAGTGATGCGATGGCTGCTGTTGTGGAGCTGTCTATTCCTCCAGACAAGCCTAGTACGATTCCTCTTGCTTTGGTCTTTTTGACGTAGTCTTTGATGAATCGCTTTATTCGGGCTGTTGTCGTGGACAGGTTGAGTTTTAGGGCGTCTGGTGTTAGCTGCAATGTGGCTGTCTCCTATGCGTATGTTTACTGTTACGTTTGTTTGGTTAATCTATGTTGTTTATTTGTCTATTGTTGCGCCTCTGCGTGCGCGTGTGAGACCCCTCTATACCGGGAGGGGGGTCATGTTAGGGGGATGTTGCTCTATGGAGTTTGAAGGGTGAGAAAATAATTTCTGTGCTAGGCTAGAGGGGGTCTAATAGGAGAGCTGAACAGAGCCTACAGCGGACGCTGAAGGCGAAAAGGAATAATAGAAAGCGTCTGCTTGAAGGGCGCAAAATCTGCGCGAAAAAAGATTAAGTTCCATGAAGTGTATGTGTGTGCGCACAGCTGACCTAGCCCCCTGTATTTGGTGCCAAATAGGCTTCAAGGATGAGCTTTCCTCAAATGTTTTTGAAGGGTTGTTCCCTTTAGTAGAGAATTGAGGTGAGGTTGTGATGGCGGAGAGAAAAGAACTTGTTGATGTTGTGGATCGAACTTTAAGGGCTTTAGAGAGGAACAGGGTCGATGCTGTTTTTGTAAGAAACCGCCAAGAAGCCTTGCAGAGTGCTTGGATCGTGTTCCCTATGGTGCCGTGGTTGGGGCGGGAGATTCTGTGACGTTGAGAGAGGTAGGCGTGTTTGAGGAGCTGAAAGGAAGAGGGTTCACGGTGCATTGGCCTTTCGACGATGCCGTTCCTCGGGAAGAGCGTAGAAGTATAGCCAGAAAGGCTTTGTCGGCGGATGTGTTCTTGTCGGGTTCGAACGCGATAACTATGGATGGCAAAATTGTGAATGTCGACGCGACGGGGAACCGCGTTGGGGGCATGGTTTTTGGACCTAAGAAATCGATCATTGTCGTTGGAGTTAACAAGATAGTTGAAGATTTGGACGAAGCTTTCGAACGAATCAAAAATGTGGCGGCGCCCTTGAATGCCAAACGAATCAGAGAAGAGCGTGGATGGGAGTTATTGCCGTGTGTAAAAGTTGGCAGGTGTGTTGATTGCACCGCGGAAAACAGGATATGCAACATAACTACTATAATAGAGAAGAAGCCTAGAGCCATCGACATGACAGTAATAATTATAGGAGAAGAGCTGGGACTGTAGTCGAAGGCGATAACAAATAAGGGGTGGAGTGTGGATTGAGGGAGTTGGCTGGCATCTGCGGGTTGTACTGCGGCGCCTGCTCCACTTACCGTGCATACAAGGACAAAGACTCGACATTTCTGGGCAAGTTGGCTGCGACGCACAATGTTCCTGTTGAAAAGGTTGCTTGCGACGGCTGTCTGTCCACCAGTTACCGCTTATACCTGCCCGTCGAATCTCGCGATTGCGATTTTCGTAAGTGTGCCAAGGAGAAAAATGTTACGTGGTGTTTTGAGTGCGCTGAGTTTCCATGCAAGAGGTTGAATGATTTCACGCGTGATGGAAGAGCGCATCACACCGCTGTCATTGATAACCTGAAAGAGATGAAGAGCTTGGGAGTTGACGAGTGGCTGAAGGTTCAAGAAAAGCGCTGGCAGTGTCCAAATTGCGGTAAAAAGTTGCATTGGAGACTCGGTTATCTATGAGGAATTCTAAGGCAGCTCCCTCCTAAACAAAGGCGCAGTTTAGATTCTTCTTGAAGGGTTCAGAATGTTGTGCGTAAATATTTAAGTTGAAATGTTATACTGAACTGTGGATTTAGCCGTAGAGAGGGTTTGATTTGGGGAGACGGCGTAGGAAGGTTGTCCGTATTCCGAAGAAGCGGTTGCCACGGGTTTTCCTCTGCCCCAAGTGCGGAAAAGAGGCGGTGAGAGTTGAACTGCTGCGAGGTGAGGGACGCGCCCTAGTGCGCTGTGGAAGCTGCGGCTTGACCGACGAGTTGCCCATGAAGCCTGCCTACCGCGAAATCGACGTATACTGCCACTTTACGGACAAGTTCTATTCAGGCGTTCCGCCAGCAACGCCATCGCCGGGTGCATAGGCGGATTCTTCATGATGGGGCAGGTAGAGAAATACCTTAACGACAAAATACGCGATAAAGAAGCTATCCACATAACTCTAGTTGATCCAGAGAAAACCTCTTCCAAATCGGCATCCTACCTGACGCACGAGGCAGAGTCCAGCGGAACAGATGCTATCATGGTGGGCGGGTCCACCATCGTGTCAACCTCGCACTTGGATAATGTGGTGAAAGCCATAAAGAAAGCCGTGAATATTCCCGTGATTCTCTTCCCAAACAACGTGACCGGAATCAGCAAGCACGCAGACGCCATATGGTTCATGTCTCTTCTAAACTCCCTCGACCCCTACTTTATAGCTGGAGCTCAGGTTTTGAGTGCACCAATCGTCAAGAAGTATAACTTAGAAGCCATTCCCCTCGGCTACATAATAGTAGGCGAGGGCGGAGCAGTGAGCGTGATCGGAAGAGCCTGCCCAATCCCGTTCAACAAGCCAGAACTGGCAGCAGCCTACGCCCTAGCAGCCCAGTACCTCGGGATGCACTTTGTGTATCTAGAAGGAGGTTCTGGTGTTAAGCATCCCATACCATGCGACATGATAAAAACCGTGAAAAGCACAATCTCGGTGCCCCTAATTGTCGGAGGCGGCATGCGAACACCCAGCCAAGTAAAAGAAAGAGTGAAAGCAGGAGCCAACATAATTGTGACAGGCACCATTACAGAAGAAGAGGGCGACGTCAAACGCAGAATAAGCGAATTGGTCAAGAGTGTAAAACTCAAGTAGGAAGTGCTCTGCGTGACCGCGTTTGAACACTACTTTGAAGCCATGAAGAAGGCTTTGGGTAGAGCTGACATCTACGATGTCTGGCCCGACTTCGAACTCCAATACGACGAACAAGAATACGCCTGGACAACACTGCGGGGGCTAGGCGAAGTCCTCCTCTTCAACTGCGGGCAGTGCGACGGTCCTTCTGACCTAAGACACGTCAGATGCCAACAATGCTCGGAAAAACGAGAACACATCGCCAGAGAAGCCTACCAGAAGGCGACAGGACGCCCCAAACAACAATGGAAAACCATAGTGCTGTGCCGTTTCCACGCCAAGTAACGCAACCCTCAGCCTTACGGAGGAAAGAAAGTTGAGCCTAAAAATGAGCAAGGGTTACCACGACTATACATCCAACCTGGAGAAGCAGCTAAATGAAATATACGACGTCGCAGAGAAAGCCCGAGAGAAAGGGTTAGACCCCGCCCTAAATCCTGAGCCAGAGGTGGCAAAGGACCTAGCTGGACTCGTTGAGGGACTGGTCGGGCCAAAAGGCGTGGCCGAGAGCATAAGAGAACTTAGTCAGAAACTGTCGCGGGAGGAGCTCGCCTTCAAGGTGGCCGAGGAGATAGTCTATGGAAAGTTCGGGCACATGAACCCACGAGAGGCAGCCGAGCAAGCCGTGAGGACTGCTCTCGCCATCTTCACGGAGGGCATAACCGCCGCACCCTTGCAAGGCGTGGCTCGCGTGCTCATCAAAAGCAACTCTGACAGAACAAGTTATCTAGCGATATACTTCGCTGGTCCAATACGCTCTGCCGGCGGAACTGACCAAGCCTTAACCCTCGTGGTCGGCGACTTTGTTCGCCGACTGCTCGGGCTAGACCGCTACAAGCCCACGGAAGAGGAAATCGAGAGATTCATCGAAGAGCTGCGATTGTACGAGAGGTCGCTGGGGCGTTTCCAATACAAAATTTCAGATGAACAATTGAGGAATGCTCTCCAATCTCTTCCCGTCGAGGTCACAGGCACAGAGTCAGACCCTGTCGAGGTCTCAACCCACCGCAATCTGCCCCGCATAGAAACCAACAGAGTGCGCGGCGGAGCCCTACGAGTCGTAAACGACGGAGTTGTGGGACGTGCATCCAAAGTCTGGACAATAGTGGAGAAGCTCGGGATTGAGGGGTGGGATTGGCTCAAAAGAATACGCGAAATCTCGGAGAAGAAGACAGCTGGCTTCATGGAAGAGGTCATCGCCGGGCGACCCATATTCTCTTTTCCTTCTAGACACGGCGGGTTTAGACTCCGATATGGAAGAGCCAGAAACACTGGACTCGCAGCCCTCGGAGTCCACCCAGCCACAATGATGGTTCTCCAACACTTCGTGGCAGCAGGGACTCAGCTTCGCATCGAGGGACCTGGAAAAGCCGGGATCGCCCTGCCCGTGGATACCATAGAGCCGCCTTTTGTGCGTTTAAGAGATGGTTCAGTTGTTCGGGTTTCGGTCAGGGGTTTCGACCAGATAAAGGACAAGATCGACAGGATTCTCTTTTTGGGCGACCTCCTGATATCCTTTGGTGACTTCCTCTACACAAACAAGACGCTTCAGCCATCAGGTTACACGGAAGAATGGTGGAGTGGAGAGCTTCGGAGAGCCATCAAAAGAGACTTCAACGACGACATTGAAGAGGCTGCGGGAAAGGTGAAGGTTTCTCCTTCACGCCTTCAAGAGTTTTTAGCTGATCCGCTTGAGAGCAAGCCTTCGGTTCAGGAAGCCATAGCGCTGGCGTCAGGGCTTCAGGTTCCCCTTCATCCAGTCTTCACATACTTTTGGCACAGCATTTCGTCCGAGGGTCTTCAAGCGCTGCGGCACTGGCTCTTGAGCGCTAACGTGCGGGATGAGAACGGATTTGTTAGCCGGATAGCAGGGTCGTTAGATAGGCAAGTTAAGAGACTTCTGGAAAGAATCTGTCTGCCTCACTATGTTGTCGAAAACGCAATAAGCATTGAGGGTGATGACGCACACGCCTTCGCGTTTTGTTTGGGATGGCATGTTCCCAAGATGAAGGTGCTTCGCTCCAAGACCGTCTATGAAACAATCAAGGAGTTTACAGGAGTAACTGTAAGGGAGAAGGCGCCTTCTGTTGTTGGAGCCAGAATGGGACGCCCCGAGAAGGCGAAGAGGCGTGAGATGAAACCTCTGGTCCATGTTCTCTTTCCCGTCGGACTAGCCGGTGGTCCCCAGAGAAATATTGTTGACGCCTCAAGCAAGGAGACAATCTGGGTCGACTTGGTCACGCGAAAATGTCCGACATGTCGAGAGGCGACTCAAAAATTCAAGTGTCCAAAATGCGGGGCAGAAACTGTGATTGAAAAGTTCTGTCCGCAATGCCGAAGGGTTGTGAAAGAAAGCATATGTCCCGCCTGTAAGGTTTCGGCTAGAAGTTATGAAAAGCAACCGATTAATTTGAGGAATCTGTTGACTGAGGCTTGCGAAAGGCTGAACCTTCCGCCGCCGTCGCTTGTGAAGGGCGTTAAGGGCTTAACCAACGAGACCAAGACAGCCGAAGGCATTGAGAAGGGAATTCTGCGAGCGAAACACAACCTATCCGTCTACAAGGACGGAACCATACGGTTCGACGCAACCAATGCTCCATTGACTCATTTCAAGGTCGCGGAAATAGGTGTCTCGACGGAGAAACTTCGGAGTGTAGGCTACTTGTGCGACTGTGAAGGGAACGCCTTGAGCGATGTGCAGCAAATGTGTGAGTTGAAGCTGCAAGATGTCATAATTCCCGTGGAATGCGCGGAATACTTTGTGCGTGTGGCGAGTTTCTTGGACGAGCTTCTAGAGAGGGTTTACGGTCTTCCCCCATACTACAATGCGAAGCGAATTGACGACTTAGTTGGGCGTCTGGTCGTTGGTTTGGCGCCTCACACTTCGGTTGGCATCTTGGGGAGAATCATAGGGTTTACAAACCTGAAGGTTTGCTATGCCCATCCGCTGTGGCACTCGGCGAAGCGCAGGGACTGCGACGGAGACGAAGACGCTCTGATGCTGGCATTAGACACGGTTTTGAACTTCTCAAAGGCTTACCTGCCCGCCCAGATAGGTGGTATAATGGACGCTCCCTTCTTCATCATCACGGTTGTGAATCCGCAGGAGGTTCAGCGTCAAGCCCATGAAGTGGACGTTGCCAGAGAGTATCCACCGATTTTCTATGAGAAAACCCTGCAGGGGGAGTCGCCTCAGAGCATGCGCAGCCTCGTCGACATGGTTGAGTATCGGTTGGGCACTGAGGCGCAGTTTGAAGGTTTCGGCTACACGATTCCGGTTTCGGATATCAACTTGGGCAACCGTGAAAGCATGTACAAGCGTTTGGAGAGGATGATAGACAAACTGAACAGTCAGCTCGCGCTTGCTGAAAAGATTGAGGCTGTGGACGCTAGAAAGGTCGCTTGGAGGGTTTTGACAACCCACTTCATGCGCGACATATCGGGCAACCTTCGCGCCTTCTCAACCCAGAGCTTCCGATGCAAGACTTGCAGCAGAAAGTTTAGGAGAATACCTTTAGGAGGAAGGTGCCCAGAGTGTGGAGGCGCCATGACTTTGACCGTCCATCGTGGCGGCGTGGAAAAATACTTAGAGGCTGCGGGTCATTTGGTGAAGAAGTATGGGTTGCCTGACTACTACGCTCAGCGCTTGACTCTCGTTCAAGAGGAGATAAACTCCCTATTTGAGGGGAAGAAGCCTAAACAAGTCAGCCTAGGAGATTTTGTGGCCTAGGCTATAAGCCAGTGGAAACTTTTTCTGTGGCAAGGTTGCAATAGTGCATGTGACTTGAGGAGTCCCTGTTGAAGGAAACTTACCAGCCTAAGGCGTATTTGACTAAGAGAAGGAACGTGCGTCTGGGGCTTCGGGCTAGAAGTCGCATAATAGGTGCTCTTGAAAAGGGTGTGCAGAGCGCAAAAGCAGTCGCACAACAAACTGGGTTGAGTTACGATGTTGTGCGTTATCACCTCCTTCTCCTCGAGCTTGAAAACATTGTTGTTCGTAGGGCTCGAAGACCGTTTTCCTGGGAGTTAACGGGCGCTGGGCAACAGACTCTGACGAGGTAGGGCTTTCGAGGTCGTTTGGGTGTGTTTGTTTTGGAGGTCGCCTGCCCGCGTGTGTAGACTCCCCTATACCAATTCATCTCAGAGATTCAATATGTCGGCGCCGCGCTAATCTTGGCTTCGTCTGCCTTAAACTTGAAGGTAATAACCTAAACGTCCGGTGAACACTGATTGCAAGTCATGCGACTTGCTTAGGTTTGGCAGTTGCACGGAGTCTGTGAGCATTTGGGGCATTTACCATTGTATTTGCGCAACGCGGCGTCTTCCATGTTTATGTTGACCACGTTCGCTAAAGACGCCAGCCAAGCGAGGACGTCTGCGATCTCATCCTCCAAAGCCTTCTGGTCGTCTTCCTTCAACGCATCGCCCAGTTCTTCAACCTCTTCCATAAGCCACTTATAGGTTCCCGCTGCTCCACGCTTAGAGTCTCTGTGGAAATATATCCGACGCATCATTTCCTGAAACTCAAGAATCTGCACCCTTTTCCTCTCCTAAATTATTGGTTCATGTGTGATTAAATATACACTTGCTTGACGGTTTTCATGAATGCGCATTTAAAACTTCGTATGTTCGTTTGCCCAGTTGCGATGATGTGTATAATTTCTATGCCTTTGCGCTCCAGATGCGCTGAAATGTGGCGGCGGTGGCAGTATTTTGGGTTGGGCTCCATGCACATTATGCTGGCTCTCTTCTGCTCAGCGATTTCAAGTAGCCTCTTTATTCCTTCCCTGAACAGTTTGGTTTTCATGTGAGCCTTGTATCCGCCTCGCCTGTAGCCGCCTAATTCCTTGCCCAGCCAAGCGTATTCTATGCCGTTCTCGGGTAGCCATTGCTCCATTCTCTCTCGCTTGAAATGCTCAACCTTCGACATTGGGAAACTCCGAATGTCAACCAAAACCTCAATGCTGTGCTCTCTTAGCAGCTCCAAGAACTTCTCCACAGACCTGTTACTGTGCCCTATAGTCCACACCTTAGTTGCGTCAGCGGATTTTGACGTAGTTGTAGGCTTCGGTGGAGTTTTCAAAGCAGTAGTGCACCTTCTGATATGGTTTCCGGAACTCAGCCACTTCCCCTTTGACTTTCTCGACGTCTTCCTTGTCCACTATGACCCTCTTTATGAACTCGGCTATTTCCGTCATCTCGCTCTCTCGCATTCCCAGCCTCGTCACCTCTGATGTTCCAAAGCGAATTCCGCCTGGGTGCTGGAAGTGGCGTCCAGCCTTGATGTCCCACGGGAGAAGGTTCCGATTGATTATGATATTAGCTTTCTCCAATTGCTGCTCAATAGTGCCGCCGTCGCCGTGCTTGGTTATGTCGATGATGAGCACGTGCGACTCCGTGAAACCCTTGTGCTCAGCCAAGACGTCAAAGCCTCGCTCATAGAGCGCCTGCCCGAGAGCCTTCGAGTTCCTCACAACCTGTTGAGCGTAGTCTCTGCCAAACTCCAACATCTCAGCGCATGCGACGGCGACCCCAGCCACAGCGTGAAGGTGATGATTGCTCACCATGCCTGGAAAAGTGGCTCTCTTGATTTTGTCCGCATACTTATCCCACGACAAGACACCTCCATGTTGAGGACCGAAAAAGGTCTTATGAGTGCTAAGAGTAACGGCGTCAGCTCCCTCTCGCAGCGGATCTTGGAAACAGCCTCCAGCGATCAGGCCAGCCACGTGAGCCGCATCATACGCGACTGTGGCGCCAACCTCGTGGAGAAGTTCGCTTAATTCTTTAACTGGATGGGGAAAGGGAAAGACGCTGCCCCCGAACATGACGAGCTTTGGAGGTTTTCCCTCACGTTTCAGCCTTTCAACTCTCTCCTTCGTCTTGTCGACATCAATGTTCAGTTCCTTGTAATCCAATGGAAGATACTCAACCACTAGTCCGTGAACCGCACCAGCCGTACCACCGAGCTCCTTCTTCCCCATAGTGATGTGACCACCACAAGGGATAGAGAGAGCCATCATGACGTCGCCTGGTTCAGTGAACGCCGTATATACAACCAGATTAGCGACCACGCCAGAAATGGGGCGGACGTCAACGAACTCAGTCCTGAACAGACGCTTCATCAGGTCGATGCACACAAGCTCAACCTGATCGATATAAACGCATCCAGCATAGACACGTTCACCGGGCCAACCCTCAGCGTATCGGTTGCCGAAGTCCGAGGTCAGAGCCTCTCGAACAGCGGGACTAGGAACGTTTTCGCTGGCGATCAACGGAATCGCCTCTTGGAACCATCCGTGATGCTGCCTCAAGAGGTCAAACGTTTTTGCGTAAGATTCTCGAGCTGAAAGCAAGACAGAGACACCTCGCGTACTGCTATATTCAACATGGCTTAGCGAAATAAAACTTTGGAGACAACACAACATTAATTAGCTCGAATCGTCTCGCCTATGCTGAAAGCCTTGAAGGTTGGCGCCATGAGTCGAAGACAGAAGAAACGAGAAAGAAGCGCACCCATGCCCGCCGCAAGTGCTGGTCTGCTCAGGTTCTTCGAGGAGGAGACAAAGGGCATAAAAGTCAGGCCCGAACTGGTCGTGGCTCTAACAATCGCGCTACTAATGACAGCGATCTTTGCAAAGGTTTTCTTTCCATAAGCCCCTGCTAGAAGAATTTTATAGAATATTCTTATATTCCTCTTTTTGCGCAACTTTTCATGGTGCGGTGAACGGGACCACAAACCAAAGACGCCTTCCTCTCACTCTCTTCACCTCCAAGCGTTCCCGCACCTCCAATCCCTGCTATTGTGTATCTTAGAGCGCTGAAAACGGTAACACAATCAGTTACTTGCCCTTGTGTAGGACCTCGATGCGCTGGACAGAGTTGAGATGAATGAATACCTCGCTTCTGTTCTCCTTGCCCACAATCTGCGGTATGGGCTGCGCTATGGTTGCGCGTAGTATTATTGCGTCGGCTTCAGAGAGCCATATCCCTGGTGGATCACGAGTAACAGCGGTCAACACGCCCTCGAAGCCGTAGGAAGGGTCTAGGATTGCTACTATTTTTTTTCCAACGTTCTTCTCGAGCATGTGAAAAACAGTCGGTGGAAGACTGCTCTCTGACATGGGTTACCCGCAGAATCTTTTAGTAGGAGCATCTAGGATAAAACTTTATCCCATGCGTTGTATCCCTACACAGCGCAACAAGCACCAACAAACTCAAACCGCCAGTTTTGGCACTTTCTCAACAAAACCGCTGCACTAGAGTAACAAATCTTCTATGATGGGTGTAAATCTTTTCACCTGGCGTTAGGGTGAGAGTCTAGTAACCTTTTTGAACGTGTTGAATTCTATGACTTAGAGCCCATTGGGAGCAGGCGCAATGAAAACCAAGGATTCAATGAACGACTACATTGAGAAGACTGCGAAGCGCTACTCTTCCCTGTTTACGCTGCCGTCTCACGGGAAAATAATCTGGCTACTCCTAACTCTTTCGTTGCTCAGTGGATTGCTGATAGCGTCTGCGATAAAGGCGTTCTCAGATTTCTACTACATCTTAACCATAGGCTTGACTCTCGGAGCAGCACTATTCATGCTCGTTATGGTCGCCGACTTCACAGCTCGCTTCGTCAGCTTAAAGCTTGATCCCATCGTCAACTTTAGACGCTGCTCCGCCCTCTCGCTATACTCTGTGATGATTTGGTTTTGCTTCATCGTTCTAGGCGTTGTAGTGAACGTTTTCCTCCCTGGGTTCTGGTTCAAACTTTTCCTTTTGGGTTTCGGCGTAGTCTTGGCTCTCCGTTTATTGGTGCTTTCCGTCTTGTCTTTCGCGAGTGTTGGCAAGGTTGTCTTCTATTCTGTTCTGCTGCCAGTCTTGTACACTCTAGTCGTCTATATTGTTCAGGTGATGGAAGGAAATGTCGTAGGTCTGTCAGCTGCTTTGTTCTTCTCTTTATCTCTGACTGTGACAGTGGTCGTTATTCTCTTTTTCATACGCGCTATAAACCGCGTTGGAATGGGAATTCTGGGAGTGAGTTCCTTCTCGGTTTTGAGGGCCTTCTTAGCCAGCTGGACAGAGGACCTCAATCAGCCCTTCGAACAGCTTTTTGAAAGGTTCGGTCTCGAACTCGACATAAAAGTTTCCGCTTTAGCGTTCAAAACCAATGGAAGAATCAAAGCGGTGATTGTCGTCCCAGCCTTTCATCCTGGGCCCTTCAAAAGCGTTGGGAGCAGCAACCTTCCATACTTCATTCAAACCACACTTGAAAACAAGCTGCCGCACTGTGTTATCGCGGTTCCTCACGGACTGTCTGGGCACGACCTTGACCTCGCCTCTCACACTCAGAATCAACTAGTGTTGGAAGCAGTTCAGAAACTGACCGAATTTTCTGGCTTTGACTCGGTTGCCACACCCTTCGTGCGGGGTAAGAGAAACGAAGCGAGTGTTGGTTGTCAAGTATTCGGTAATTGTGCTCTTGTAACGCTGACTCTGGCGCCCGAAACAATGGAAGACCTTCCCCCAGACCTCGAAGCCTTCATTGTTGGTGAAGCCCAAAGACTCAACTTGTCAACCGCCGTTTCTGTGGACGCTCACAACAGCATTCAAGGACCCTTCATCGTCAATAAAGTAATTGGTCCTCTCAAAGAAGCCGCTACAGTCTGCCTAGAAAAAGCCTCTCGGCAAGAGCCCACAGTTCTCAAAGTCGGAGTGGCAAAAGTGACACCAAAAGAATTTGGCTTGCGTGAAGGAATGGGACAGGGAGGAATAGTAGTCACTTTAATAAAAGTGGGCGGTCAACACACGGCTTACGTCACCATCGATGGCAACAACATGATCTCTGGATTGCGAGAGCGGATTCTCTCGGCGCTTTCAGAAGTCGGCGTCGATGATGGGGAGGTCTTCACCACGGACACGCACTCAGTCAACGCTGTTGCTTTAACTGCTCGAGGCTATCGCCCAGTCGGCGAAGCGATAGATCAAGAAATCTTGGTAAAGTACATTAAGCAAGCGACGATGGACGCGCTCGCAAATTTGGAGCGTGCGGAAGTTGGGTGGCGCACGGAAACGGTTCCTGGAGTGAAGGTCATCGGTGAGAAGCAGATAGAATCCATGTGCATGCTATTGGATAAAGCGATGAAAAGGGCGAAGAAGTTGGCTATTTCGATTTTTCCGATAGCCGGGCTTATTTTAGTTGCTTTGCTTCTGCTCCTCTAGTTTCGAGTTCAGTTAGAGTTCCTTTAGCGCCTCAGAGATTCTCTGCAGAGCCTTCTGTATGTTTTCCACAGAGTTGGCAAACGATAATCGAAGGTAGCCTTCTCCGTAGGCTCCGAACGCTGTTCCAGACAAGACTGCCACTCCCGCCCTCTGCAAAACGAAATCAGACAGCTTCTTAGACTCTATTCCCAGGTTTTTCGCGTTTGGAAAAACGTAGAATGCTCCGCGAGGCTTCTTGCACGTGATTCCCTTGATCTTGTTCAAGCCCGACACTATGACTTCCCGTCTTCTTCTGAACTCCTCAACCATTTTCTTAGACGCGTCTTGTGGACCTCGGAGGGCTTCCACCCCAGCCATCTGGGTGAAGGCGCAGGTGCACGAGTTGGAGTTTATCATCAACTGTGTGACTTTTTGAGCCAAATCTTTGCGCATCGCTGCATATCCGATTCGCCATCCTGTCATGGCGTATGTTTTTGAGAATCCGTCCATGAGTATGGTTTGCTCTTTCATGCCAGGCAATGAAGCTATGCTCTCGTGTTTGCCCTCGTAGATGATTTGGCAGTAGACCTCGTCTGATAGAACGAAGACATCGTCTCTATTCTTGATTCGGTCGGCTATGGCTTCCAAATTGTCCTTGCTGAGCACTCCGCCAGCCGGGTTCCCGGGTGAGTTGAGTATAATCATCTTCGTCTTCTTGTTTATCTTGTCCACCGTGTCCTCGTTGTCAATCCGGAAGTCGTTCTCTTCCTTCAGAGGCATTGGAACTGGTTTGGCTCCCACAAAGTTTATCATCGACTCGTAGATGGGGAAGCCGGGATTCGGATACAAAACCTCGTCTCCGGGCTCCACGCAGGCGAGTATGCTGAAAAAGATGATTGGTTTGGCTCCTGGGGTCACAACAACCTCTTCTGGGTCAACGCTGATGCCTCTGCTCTTCGAGAGGTATTCGGCTATTGCCGTTCTAAGCTCTGGGATTCCAGCGGCTGGAACGTAATGCGTGTAGCCCGACTTCATGGCTCTTATGGCGGCTTCTTTGATGTTGTTCGGCGTGTCGAAATCTGGTTCACCTATCTCAAGGTGGATTATCTCGCGGCCTTCTTTCTCAAGAGCCTTGGCTTTCGCGAGCACTTCGAAGGCTGTTTCTGTGCCCAGCCCATCCATCCGCTTAGCGAATACTTGTTTCAACATGATCACCTAGAAGCCAGTAGAGAAGTGCGAAACGCTATTTAACATTTGCAGTTTCTAACTTCTAGTCTCAACTCTTTTTCTTTGTCTTCACAGCTTCGGGGTTCACCAGGTTTGGCGGTGGTCTTCTCTCAAAGAACGCAACCAGGTTTTCGGCGACCATCTCAGCCATTCTTGAACGGGTCTCGTAGCTCGCGCTTGAGATGTGAGGCGCCGCAACCACGTTGTCCAGCTTGAGCAAGGGATTCTCCGTGGGTGTTGGCTCTTGTTCAAAAACGTCGAGTGCGGCTCCGGCTATCCAGCCTTCCTTTAACGCCTTGTACAAGGCTTTCTCGTCGACTATTGGACCGCGCGCGTTGTTTATCAAGTAGGCTGTCTTCTTCATTCTTTTGAGCTTGTTTTCATCGATCAAGTGGGTTGTTTCTTTGGTCAGAGGCACGTTGATGGTCACGAAGTCGGCTTCTCGGAGCAGCGTGTCCATGTCGGTGAACTGTATGCCGTACTCCTTCTCCAAGTCAGGTCGTCTTATTACATCGTGATAGAGGACTTTCATGTCGAAGCCCTTGGCTCTCTTGGCTATAGCGCCGCCTATCCTTCCGAGACCAACTATGCCAAGCGTAGCTCCGTATACGTCCCTTCCTTGGAGCATCAGGGGGTGCCACCCCACCTTCCACTTCCCGGTGCGAACGTACTTGTCTGCCTCCACAACTCTCCTCGCCACAGCCATCAAGAGCGTCCAGGCGAAATCAGCCGTGGTTTCGGTCAGCACGCCAGGCGTGTTGGTCACGTAGATTCCACGTCTTGTGGCTTCCTCAACGTCGATGTTGTCGAATCCGACAGCCATCTGAGCTACAATCTTGAGCTTGGGCGCGGCGTTGAAGACTTCGGCGTCTATGTTGTCTGACAAGAGGGTTGCTAGGGCGTCAACTTTGGCTGCTTTCTCGATTATGACCTTCTTAGGCGGAGGGGCGTAGTCCCTCCAAACCTCAGCGTCAAACTTCTCCTTGATAATGCGCAGTCCGCGCTCGGGCATCTCGCGGGTAACGAAAACCTTGGGTTTTGGCATGGTTCAGCATCTCTTAGGAATTGTGAAAGTTTTTGTTAGTATAAGCGCACAAACTTATTACGTTTGCGACCAATCATTAATGACGCAACGAATCAATCAATGCTGTAGTGTGAAGACAGATGTTTAGCATAAAAAATGCCGAGGAGTTACTAAAAAACGCAGAATCAAGCCTTGACCGTAAGGCTCGGGAACTAGCCATAAACGCTCTCAACGCCGCCTTAGAAGCAGTAGACCCTAAACTCATAATCAAGTCTAAGGTCAAGGTGAGGGGCGACTCCCTGAAGATTGGAAACCTCTGCTTCAATTTGGATGAGTTCAAAAACATCTTTGTTGTTGGTGGAGGCAAGGCCAGCGGAAGCATGGCTGAGGCTTTGGAAGAGGTTCTCGGAGACCGCATAACCGATGGAGCCGTAAACGTGCCTTACGCCAGTGTTCCATATCAGACAATCAGGGTGAAGCTTCAGCAGGCCAGCCATCCAATCCCCGGTATTTCAGGCGTCAGGGGCACAAGTCGCATGTTGGATTTGGTCGGTCAAGCCGAGGAGAACGATCTCATAATTTGCTTACTTTCTGGTGGAGGTTCAAGCTTGATGCCTCAGCCGTGCAGTGGGGTGTCGCTACATGACAAGAGAAGGGTGACAGACGCGCTGCTGAAGTCTGGCGCAACAATCAGCGAGGTCAACGCTGTTCGCAAGCACATTTCAAGGTTTAAGGGCGGTTGGCTAGCGAAGAGGGCGTATCCGGCGACTGTTGTCAATTTGATTCTCTCGGATGTTGTGGGCGACCCGTTGGACTCCATTGCGTCTGGTCCAACTGTTCCCGACTCAACCACCTTCAATGACGCCATCGAAATTCTGAAGAGGTACAGGCTTTGGAACATGGTTCCAGCCTCCGTGAGGAGAGTCCTGCTTAACGGAGAGAAAGGGCTGGTTCCTGAGACTCCGAAGGCTGGTGACAAAGCGTTTACAAGAGTTCGTAACATAGTCGTGGGAAACAACATGACCGCCACCCTCGCAGCATACGACACTCTTCAAGAAGATGGACTGAACACTCTGCTTCTGACGTCGTGCCTAGAGGGACAAGCCAGAGACGTGGGCACCGTGTTCGCTTCCATAGCAAGAGAGATAGGCGCATCTGGGAAACCCCTTCAAAAACCTGCGGGCGTAGTCGCTGGGGGAGAAACCACTGTCAAGGTTGTGGGGAGGGGAAGGGGTGGGAGAAACCAAGAGATTGCGCTTGGGGCTGGGCTGAAAATCGGCGACATGGATGGAATGGTTGTTGCTTCGATGAGCACGGACGGGGTGGACGGGCCAACGGATGCGGCTGGAGCATTGGCGGATGGAAGGACTGTGGTTCGCGCTCGTGAGCTGGGCTTGGACCCGAGGAGTTTTCTGGTGGAGAACGATTCTTACTCTTTCTTCTCTAGGTTGGGCGATCTCGTTTTTACTGGAGCGACTGGCACGAACGTTGGTGATGTGTCGGTGATTGTGGTGCTGTAGCGTTCTATTGCTCGTGCCCGCGTGTGTGAGACTACCTATACCGGGAGGGGGAGGTAATGTTGTCGGGGAATACTGTATGTGTGTGTGCACAAGCGCTAGACCCCCTCTGATAGGAACCAAATAGAAAGTGATACACACACAGAGACAGAGAGACGGGTAGAGAGTCGTCCCCACCTCTATTGATTCAGTCTTTTGGGGGTTCAGTTCTTTTAATTGCTCTTTTTGTTAAGACTTCTCCAAGTCTCTTGCAGGCTTCGAGGGTTTCTTTGCTTGGTTCTCCTTGGGAGACTACGCCGTCGGTTGCTTTCTCTAGTTTGAAAGAGGCGATCATGTTCTCTAGGCTTACGAGAGCGCTGTTGCTTGATCCGCCTCCGGATGTGAAGGCTGCGGCTGGTTTTCCTGTGACTTTTTCTCTTATGCTGAGTGCTTTGTCGAAGAAGTCTTTCATGATTCCTGCCATGTAACTGAAATAGTTGGGGGAGCCAAACGCTATGGCGTCACAGGAAATGAAGTCGTTGACGGTTGCGTAGTCGACGCGTTTTGTTTTGGCTGTGCCGCCTGCACTTTGTATTCCTTCAGCGACAGCTTTTGCTAAGGCTTCGGTTCTTCCGGTTCTGGAGTAATACAGAACTAATACTTCCACCGTGTATCATCCTCTCCTTCTTAATGGGTTTCAGATTCGATTTTGTTTCTTATTAATATATGCGTGTTTTACGATTGTTACAGAATCAAGGGTGCACACACAACAATGAATGCCCATCAAAAGAGGAGAACGTAAATATGGCTGAGTTGAAGGATTCGTTCAAGTCGTTTGCGGTAGTTTTTCGCTCTTCTTTTCGAGTTTTTCCCAGTCTTCCTTCTTAAGCACAAGCTTATGAACTATGTAAGATGTCAAATGTAACAGAATCTCGTTTCGAGGAATGGGAACCACCTTTTCTTTTCCCTTACCGCCAACATTATAAACACGATAAATCCAATAGTCAGGGGTCCTCTTCATGGTTTTGTACTGTTTAGGAAGAAGAGTGATGTGATGCCCTACTGGGTTAGGCATGTTTTTCTCGGTGCCTTTCACTTCGATCTTTCGACCTTTTGATTCTACATCATAACCCAGTTTAGCTATCCTAACGTCCTTTGCCTTTCTGCCCTTGGAGGGTTCATACACCCGTACAACGTATTTGACGGCTTTGTCATCGATTTCTTTCTCTTTCTTTGATTTCGCCATTCGAACAATCTCCCCTGATATTTTGAATGCCTTTGAATAAAGAATTTGTGCTAATCTGAGGAAGTTGCATTTTTGTGAGAGGAAAGCACCTCTAGACTACAAGTGTCATAGATATAACAAGGTGTTACCATTCGATAAAATCCTACGACAGCTTGCCAAAACCATTACTACCAGCTAAAACATGCTTACATAGATACACTAAACATAATAAAGAATAACCGTTTAGAACCTAATGTTGATAGTTTTTGTTTATTTGTGTGCGGGCAACTAGACCTACCAAAAATTGAAATCCGACGAATAATAGTCTATAAGTATTTATTTGTAGGCACTCATTATTTAGTAGCCTTGGTAGTAAGATTTAAATGTATAGAGTTAGAATAAATACTAGGAGTGTAATAAGTACCTAAGGAGGATTGTAAGTGAGCCAGCCCAGCGGTCCTGAAATCGAAACATCCGAAGAGGGGCCAGAGAGGCGTGGACCTATAGCAACGCCAGCCCAAAGCATTGAAGCAATCAATAAAGTTGTCTCTGTTTTATTTACCTATAAGCGACCTGCAATGTACAAGGACGTAGCAATTGCCACGAATCTTCACGAGATGGTTGTAAGTCAAGCGTTAAGTGCAGCCCGTGATATGGGGTTAACGACCTCTGGAGGGAAAAAAGGTCTCTATGTACTGACCAGCGATGGAACGGAGTATGCACGGCTCTTAACTGCAGGCAAAGAGAATGAGGCAAAACTCTTTCTTAGTCAACTTCTTGCGAAGCAGCCTACGTGGAAGGAGATCATTACGTTTCTTAGTGCAATACGAGGTGAAGCAAGAGAACCATTGGACTTAGTGTTAGATGTTGAAAGAAAACTAAATAAGACTTGGTCGCCATCAATGCGAAATCGACTTCGAGATTGTTTCGTCTCAATATTGACTTATGCGGGTTTCATTCAGAAAGAAGGTGGAAAAATGTTTTCACTTATAAGCATGGAAGAACCTCTAAAAGAACGTCCTGTTGAAGTAAGCATCCCAGCCCCTGAGCAAAAAATGCTAGATTTTGCTTTGCTCCAAACTGACGATTTTAGGTTTGAAATACGCAAAAATCTCGACGTTTTAGCCTTCGCAAAGGCGCAATTTCTTGCTTGGCTAGAATATTTAGAGAAAACGATATCTCAAGAAACTTCTACTAGCCAAAGTCGGCAAAGTGATGGAGGACCAAACCAGCAGCCATAGTTGTAGACCATGTCGGTGGAAGCCAGTCTCGGCTATTTGTTGCTGTACTCCATCACGCCGACAATTCGCACATCCAAGAATTAGGTAAAAGGCATACTTAAGTTAATTGTTAGTTTTGTGTGCAGAGTTTTAGGATTCTGTTCCAGTTGGCGTCCACGTTCAGTTGGATTTCGTCGATTACGTCCTTTCTGTACTCGGGTTTGAACAGGTGGGCGAACCTTCCCTGCGCCTTGAGGAACTCTTCAACTGGCTTCGGCTTGGAAATGTTGAGGTTCAGCTTGTATTTTCCTCGCTCAACCTCGTATATTGGGAAGTATCTTGTTTCAACCGCTAGCCTAACCAACTCTATGCTTCGCGCCGAGTCGTGCCGCCACCCCAAGGGGCACGGAGACAGTACATCGATAACAGCGGGTCCGTTGACCTCTATCCCCTTGCGCACCTTCGTTATGTAGTCGCTCCAGTAGGCGGGCGAAGCCGTGGCTGCGTACTCGATTCCGTGAGCCGCACAAATCCCAATCAGGTCTTTCTTCCACTCTGGCTTCCCTGGGATGACGCTTCCCGCCGGACTCGTGGTTGTGTCGGCTCCGTGAGGCGTGGCTCCAGACCGTTGAATGCCCGTGTTCATGTAAGCCTCGTTGTCATAGCATATGTACAGGAAGTCGTGTCCCCTCTCCAAGGCTCCGCTCAAGGCTTGAATCCCTATGTCGTAGGTTCCTCCGTCTCCAGCCATGGCTATAACGTCAACGTGCCTGTTCCAGGCGCCTCTCCTAGCCATCGCCCTGTAGGCTTCCACGATACCAGACGCGACAGCGGCTGCGTTCTCGAAAGCCACGTGAACCCAAGACACACGCCACGACGTGTAGGGATAAATGGTAGTCGCAACTTCAGAACATCCAGTAGCAGCCACTATAATTGTTGGACCTCTCAGCGCCTTCATGGTCATTCGGTTGATGATGCCCTCCCCACAGCCGGCGCAAAGTCTGTGCCCAGAGGCGAACAGTTCCTCCGTTGACAGCTCTTTCAGCGTTACCATCACTCTCGCTCTCCCAAGAACATTGTCTCTTGTCTAATAACGCCTCTCTCGGCGGCTTCGAGGGCTTCGTTGAACACAACCTCGATGTCGGAGGGTTGAATGTCTCTCCCGCCCAACCCGTACACGACATTGAAGATTCTCGGGCTCTCCCTAAGCGAGTACAGCGCTGAGACGATGTCCGAGCACAACGCGCCGTATGGGGCCCCGAAACTAACCGCTCTGTCCAAAACGGCCAACGCCTTGACACGCTTTGACGCAGAGATTATCTCCTCCGTTGGGAACGGCCTGTAGAGCCAAGGCTTAATGACGCCCACCTTCTTTCCCTGCGCTCGGAGCTTGCGCGCCACCTCTCGGGCTGTCCCCGCCGTGCTCCCTAAGCAGACTATCGCTGCTTGGGCGTCTTCCATCCCGAAGGCTTCGAGTGCACCGTAGTTTCTACCCGCGATGCCCTTGTACTCTCTGCACGCCTTTTCTAGTACCCCGCAAACATTCGCCATGGCTTCGACTTGCTGCCTCTTAAACTCGAAATAGTAGTCGGGAAGGCAGAGGGCTCCAACCGTGACAGGCTTCTCCGGGTCTATGGTAAACGGGGGTTTTCTCGTCTGCAGGAACTGAACGACAGCCTCGTCTTCGAGCACGTCCACGCCTTCCATGGAGTGAGAGATTATGAAGCCGTCAAGATTGACCGAAAGGGGAAGCTGAACGTCCTTGTCTTCGGCTAACTTGAAAGCCAGCAGCGTCCAATCGTAAGCTTCCTGAGCGTCTTCGGCGTAGATTTGCACCCACCCAGAGTCTCGGGAAGCCATCATGTCCGAGTGGTCCCCGTGAATGTTAATAGGCGCTGACAGGGCTCTGTTCGCAACACCCATCACGATGGGGCACCGCAGACCAGAGGCGATGTAGAGCATCTCGTGCATCAGGGCTAAGCCTTGGCTGGCTGTGGCTGTGAAGACTCTTGCTCCTGTGAGGCTTGCTCCTACGCAGGCTGAGAGGGCTGAGTGCTCCGACTCCACACAGACGTATCCCGTGTGAACCTCTCCATCAGCCACGTACTTGCTGAAGCGCTCAACCATGATCGTCTGAGGCGTAATCGGATAAGCAGCCACTATGTCCGCCTTGCTCTGCTTGACCGCGTGGGCAACGGCTTCGTCTCCAGTTAAGCCGACAATAGTCACTTTTCTTCCTCCACCATTCTAATCGCTTCTTTCGGGCACTCGTGGGCGCAGATTCCGCAGCCCTTGCAGTAGTCGTAGTTCACCTCAACCCACTTCTCCCTTCTGATTATGGCGCTGTCTGGGCAGTATATCCAACAGAGCAGGCAGTTCACGCACTTTTCTCTGTCAACCAACGGTCTGAAGGCTCTCCAGTCACCAGTCTTGTACTTGAGCGAGGAGCCAGCCTCGAGAACGACTCCTCCGATGGGTAAGGACTTCCATCCCGACCTCTCCTTAGAAGTCAACTCCCAACAACCTCCTCGTAAGCTCTCTTCATCGCCTCAACATTCTTTTCGCCGAGGGTTCCCGGAAAACGCGCTCTAACAGCCTTGGCTATAGATTCGAAAGACGTGAGAGGCGCGACTTTGATCAGCGCTCCCAACATCGCCGTGTTGTAGATAGGTCGCCCAAGAACATCCAGCGCTATTCTTCTGGCGTTGACCGAGTAGACGTGCGCATCCTGAACCGAAAGAATCTTTCTCAATTCGGCAGGTGTGCGCTCACTGTTTGCAATGATTGTTCCGTTCCCAGCCAAGCCTGAGGTCACGCTGTTGCCCAATAGCGTCGGGTCGACAACCAAAACTATGTTCGGGTTGTAGATCTGGCTGTGAATGCTCATGGGCTCGTCTGAGATTCTGGTGAACCCTCGAACTGGAGCGCCTGAGCGCTCGGGTCCGAACTCGGGGAAGGCTTGAACATACTTTTTGTCCATGAGCGCCGCTTCTGCGAGTAGACGGCTCACGCTGACTATGCCCTGTCCGCCTCTTCCGTGCCACCGAATTTCAATCAACATTCGCTTGGCATCCTTTACGAGAAACTGTTGCGAACCACGCCCACGGATATAAGGTTTTCCCGCACGATTTTGTAGACTTGCATAGGAAGCCTTAATTGGCGGTTTTCAGTGGTTCATGGAAAGAAAGTGAAAATTATATGAGACTCGGCGACATTCTGAGGCGAGAGTTCTCCTTTATCACTGGCAACTATCAGGTTCTCGTCGTCAGCTGGATTATAATGGACCTCGCCATGGAAATGCCTATCCCAAACTTCCAATACTACGTGCAAGCTTTAGGCGGCACGGGCTTGGCCCTTGGAATCATAGGGCTCGCCAACTGGGTCGCAATGGCGGCGGTAGCCTTTCCAGGCGGTTACCTCGCAGATAAATATGGAAGACGCTGGCTGATCACAACCATGACGCTTGTGATGGCACTGTCTAATTTGTTCTATGTGTTTGCTCCTACCTGGCACTTCGTTTTGTTAGGGACGATTGTGCACAGTCTCTGCCTCATCTATCAGCCCGCCTTGTTTGCGATGGTGCAAGATTCGCTTCCGCCCGAGCGCAGAGGAATGGGGTCTTCTATCATAATGCTCATCCACGGTGCCTTCAACACTCCAGGTCCCATAATTGCAGGTTTTCTGCTGCTACAGTTCGGGCTGATCGCGAGCATGAGAATCATCTACATAATCGTGACAATTCTCTACTTCATCGCAGCGATCTGGCGGTTCAAGTTGAAGGAAACGATAACGAACGGAGAACCAATGCGCTTCAGATATTTCATTTCCACATACCCAGTGGCTATAAAAGAGTCCTTTAATGTTTGGAAGGCTGTGCCACGATCCGTGTTGTGGCTTTTTGTTGTTCAGATCATTGTAATGTTCGGAATGTCGCTCACGCACGTGATGAACGCTATATACGCAACAGACGTGCTCGGAATACCGAAGGAGCGGTGGTGGCTCACCTTCATCCCACTTTTGTTAACAATGATTGTGGCGTCCATTCCCATCGGCAAGATGGTTGACAAGGTCGGAAGAAAGATTCCACTGGTTCTAGGTCTGTCCATCTTCGGCGCGGCCACGCTGATTTTTGTAGTCGGTAACCTACTGACCGTTATGATTTCCATGTCTCTGTTCGCCATGGGCCAATTATTGGTAATGGCTGCAGCAATGGCGCTTTCAACAGACCTTGTAGATCCGTTGAACAGGGGCAAGGTGGTTGGTTTCAGGAACTTTGTTGGCTACATCTTCAACGGCATAGGCATGTTATTGGGCAGCTATCTCTACGTGAATTTCTTTCCGCAGATGCCCTTCTACGCAACTCTTGGATTAATCATACTGGGAGTTTTCGTCGTTCTACTTCTGGTTCACGAGCACAAGAATGAAAAGCCAAGCATTAAAACAGAGAAATAGCACGGGTTGACGTGTTGAGTGAGCCGCCCAAATAACGATGCCAGACCACTATTCAGCCTTTCTAAAGTGCTCTTAGTAGATTACCTGCAAAGGCAAAACTAATTATGGAGAACGCCTTGTTCTCTAATTCTCAGCTGGGAGGAAAATCGGAGTGTTGAAAGAAATCAGCATTCACGGTCGTGGCGGCCAAGGCGGCGTGACAGCAGCCGAGATGTTGGCTCGAGCAGCCTTCAAGGAGGGAAAGTGGGTTCAAGCCATCCCGTTTTTTGGCGCCGAGAGACGTGGGGCACCAGTAAAAGCGTTTGTGCGCTTAGCCGACGAGCCGATTCTGGTTCGAAGTCAGGTTTACAGCCCAGACTACGTGATCGTTTTGGACTCCGCCCTCTTGGGAATTGTGGATGTCGCTGAGGGACTGAAGAAAGACGGCATCATAATCATAAACACAACGAAAAACCCCAAAGAAATGAACGTCCGAGAGCGCCACGTGGCAACTGTTGACGCAACCGGAATAGCTCTGGAGTTGCAGCTCCTAGTCGCCGGGCTGCCTGTTCTGAACACGCCAATGCTAGGGGCGTTCGCGAAGGCGACAGAGGAAGTGAAACTAGAGAGCGTGCTCGAAACTATAAAGCAGGAGTGGCCCGGGGCGGCTGGAGAAAAAAATGCGAAGGCGGCTTCTCTAGCCTACGAAAGACTGGTTAAAGGCTGGTAAAACTCAAAAGGCGGCAACAATTTTCTAACCCAAGGGTTCTTCGGGGCTATACGAAACGCTTTAACCTTTGACTCGCAACTACTCTAACTCTTCATCGTGGTGAAATCCATTGGCAAAAGCTCCCCAAAAAATGAGGGATTTGCCTCTCACACCGCTCTCGCGCCCGCGTATCGCCAGCACGGGTAAGACGGGCTCTTGGCGGACGTTCCGACCCATCATGGACACTGAGAAATGCACGCGCTGTCAACTCTGCTGGATATTCTGCCCCGAAGCCTGCATTGAACTCGACGCCACAAACCTGCCCAAAGTAAACTACGACTACTGCAAGGGATGCGGAATCTGCGCACACGAGTGCCCGCTAAAAATCATCAAAATGGAGAGGGAGGAAAGCGCCTAATGACCCAGGTTATTGTGGAAACGGGAAATCGTACAGCAGGGCTCGCCTGCAAGGCTGCAAAGGCTCGAGTGATAGCCGCGTACCCTATCACCCCGCAGACAACAGTGGTTGAACAGGTCGCCGAGCTTGTTGAAGCGGGAAAAATGGACGCCGAGTACATCCGCGTTGAATCCGAACACAGCGCCATGGCGGCGTGCATAGGCGCCGCGGTAGGCGGAGCACGGACCTTCACGGCAACATCGGCTCATGGGTTGGCGTTGATGCACGAGATGCTCCACTGGGCTTCCGCCGCTCGCCTCCCAATAGTCATGGCTGTGGTGAACCGGGCTATGGGTCCTCCTTGGAACATCTGGGCAGACTTCAGCGATTCGCTTTCCCAACGCGACACTGGCTGGATTCAGTTCTACTGCGCCGACAATCAGGAAATCTTCGACACCATCCTTCAGGCCTACAAGCTCTGCGAAGACACAAGCGTCTTTCTGCCCGCCATGGTCTGCTTTGAAGGCTTCATTCTCTCACACACATCTATGCCCGTGAAGATTCCTGAACAGAAGGAGATAGACGATTTTCTACCGCCCTACAATCCGCCTTGGCTGCTCGACGTTGACAACCCGCTCACACACGGCAGCATCGTCTATCCCGATTGGTACATGGAGTTTCGATACTTCATGTACGAAGCCATG